>Ga0181585_10003083_pt1 | contig 14682 bp, 14 predicted proteins | sample 071ome_29_FD_132469 | JGI IMG/M metagenome (GOLD analysis project Ga0181585, IMG submission 132469) | Coastal salt marsh microbial communities from the Groves Creek Marsh, Skidaway Island, Georgia - 071407BT metaG (megahit assembly) | ecosystem: Environmental > Aquatic > Marine > Intertidal... | reverse complement strand
GGGGGTTATCGCTGCCTGTAGGGATCGGGGTTTGGTCCAACCGGGTTTCCCGTGTTGGGAACAACCTGAACGCAGCGGTCATCCCATAGTTCAATCATGTCCATATCCTTAGCGTTGGTGACCTCAAGCCTTGGGAGTTTATGCTTATCCAGCCATGCTAAGATAGGAGGAATAGCCAATTCAGGGTTTTGAGCTCTGGCAGTCACAATTTTAACGCGGTATCCAAGCTCCAACCAAATCCTTACCCGTTTAACCATTTGAGGAACTGGTTTGCCTATGTGGTCAAAGCCCTGCCAAGCATCAGCCTCAGCAAGGGTGCCGTCTAAATCCACACCAATCCATTGCCTGGATTCTGCTTCTTCGCCATATTGATTCATGTCGGTAAGGGGCAGTCCTCGGGCATGAGGCACACGCACTTCAAGCTTATTGCTGGAGAATGCTTGCTTAAAAAAACGAAACATAGATTATTGGTCAATAGAAAGAAACATTGCCTCAAGCACCCAACGGCTTCAATCCTTTTTCGCATCTCGATATGGCTTCCCTTGGTTCATTTGATTACCTAAGTACACAGGGCATACCTTACATTCTTCTGGCTTGGCTGGGGATGTGGCTGTTTCGTCCTTTTGCCACTTTGTTTCATGAAATGGGGCATGCTCTTGTCGCTTGGATTTTTTGTTCAGGTCAAGTATCAGTCTCAGTTGGGTCGAGTGGTGTTAGAACTTTTTCAGTTGGTCAACGGTTGACAATTCAATTTTCCTTTAAACGAGGAATAGAGGGCTTTACGAATTATTCAGAGGGGGATTGTACTATGCTGGTTCGTTGCTTGGTATTGCTTGGCGGTCCCGCTTTATCACTCCTCATCTCATTACTGAGTGGTTACCTGATTTTTCGCTATTCAAATGTTATCTGGCTTGAGATTGCTCTTGTGAGTTGGTTTTGCAGCAACTTACTGGCTTTTTTAAGAGCAATCATTCCAATGCGTTTAAGACCGACTGATGCTTTTCCAGATGGCCCACCCAGTGATGGAATGCAGATTTACCAATTATTTTTTCCCCCGAAAAAGAATTCGGATTAATGACTAGTTCGAAGATTGTTGATCGTACAAATTACGGTAAAGTGAGCAATCCTGATACAATTCTTCGTGAGATCCATCGGCGATAATTTCCCCCTTATCCATCACCAAAATTCGATTTGCTAAACGGATAGAACTAAACCTGTGGGCTATCATGATGGTGGTCTTGCCTTTAGTAAGCATTTTCATTGCCTGATAAATTCTTTCTTCGTTTTCAGAATCCAATGCAGAAGTAGCCTCGTCCATAAGTAAAATTGGAGAGTTTCGGTAAAATGCACGTGCTAGTGCAAGCCTTTGCAATTGTCCGCCAGAAATCCGACTTCCTTTTTCGCCGATATTCTGTTTGTTCTGCATTTCCATAGCCGAAACAAATTCAGTAGCGTAAGCGTGACCAAGAGCGTTTTCAATGGAGTCAGTAGTGTAGCAGGATTTTCCAAGTTCAATATTCTGTTCTATGGTGTCATCAAAAAGGAAAGGTTTTTGTGGGACTGATGCCACGGCTTCACGCAGGTCCTTAAGAGAGACTTGACGAAGGTCGGTTCCGTCAAGCAGGATTGCTCCTTCACATGGGTCATAGAGGCGATTAAGTAAAGCAGCAAAGGTGGTTTTTCCAGCTCCACTTGGTCCCACCAGGGCAATAATTTCACCTGCACTAATAGTAAGGTCAATGCAGTTTAAAGCTTTAGTAGCTTGCTCTTTGGTATTTTCAAGGGAAGGGTATTGGAATGAAACTTTATTGAATTCAATCCTTCCCTCTACTGGTTTGACAGGGGTAGGGTGGGGTGGGTCAATGATACTTTCATCCGCATTTTTAATGTCATGTAATCTTTTAAGGGATGCCAGCCCTTGTTTAATGGTATTATGAATACTCCCAAGTTTTTTTACTGGTTCGTAAGACATATATAACGCTACAATTACAGGCACCACCGCATCCAAGTGGATTGAGGTGCGTGCCGCCTGAAAAATTGCGACCGATACTCCTGTGGCGGTTATAATTTCAATCAAAGGAGTTAAAAGATGAGAGTATTTGACCACTTTCATTCGAGCTGTCAGTAATTTTTCCGATTGTTTACGAAACCTTTCAACTTCTCTATCCTGAAGGTTCAGTGATCGAATTTCAGATATTCCTGATAAATTTTCATTAAGAACGGAAGTCAAACCACCAGTCCTTTGCTGCAAATTAAGGGCCTTAGTCATCAAAAGTGCACCAACTCTGCGAATCGGAAAAACACATAACGGAATAGCAACCAAGCAAAGTAATACAAAGGCCATACCTTCGCGTTGAATTGCCATGACGATCAATGCCGTGATTGCCCCAATAAAAGTAATAGGTTGGCGGATTAAATCATTGCTTACAGAAAGTACCGCAGACTGTAATTGTGCAGTGTCTCCTGTGATACGGCTTAATAAATCACCAGATTTATGTTTCTGAAAAAATGAAAGGGGGAGTCTTTGAATTTTCGAAAATATTTCAACCCGTATTCTTTCCAGTACTTTCATCCCGCAAAAGTTAATCAGGTAGGAATTGAAGTAACTGCTGATTCCGCGAATCAAAAAGACCAGAGGAAACCACGAAACATAAAAAAAGATTTCCCAGCTTGTAAGGTTGATCGAACTGTCCGCTGATGGAAAAATTTTCGGAAACACTTGATCGGTCATGAAAGGGAGACCAAAACCACTGGAAATCCCGTAGATTACTCCAAAGAATAACGCCCCAATAAAAGCAGGTAGATGAGGTTTGAGATAAAGAAGGTAGGGGAGCAAACACGAAATTCTTGGATACTCTTCGGATTCCTGCTGGCTGGTTTTTTTCATGAAGTCTGGAGTGGGAACCTGATCTAGTTTGATATTTCTTCTATTCTGCCTGTAAGTAAAGCCTGTTCCCTTAAGTATGGGGCAGAATGATTATGAAGTTCATCAAATTGGTTTTGAGTCATTCTCCATTTCCAGTTTCCGCTTGGTTCGCCTGGGGTGTTAAAACGGGCTTCACTTCCCAGGGAGAGTAGATCCTGGGCAAGAATAATTACGAGTTGGGAAACGCTGCGGTAAGAGTATCTAATCAAATCCCATCCTGGAGTAGTGCCATCCACATTTAGATAAGAACGAAAAAAAGAACGCGTTTCTTCATTAATTGAATAATACCAACCAATTGAGGTGTCGTTGTCATGAGTGCCAGTGTAAAGAACAAGATCATTGGCTAGGTTGTGAGGGAGATAGAGGTTTTTAGAATTACCATCGAATGCGAATTGCATAACTGCCATTCCAGGTACGCCGATAGATCTTCGAAGATGTCGAACCCCTTTGCTTATATCCCCTAAGTCTTCAGCAAGAAATGGAAGTTCCGGGAATTCAGTCATTATGCTCTTCCAAAATTTGAATCCTGGTCCTTTTTGCCAAGTTCCGTGTTGGGCAGTTTTTGAGCTACTTGGAATAGACCAAAAGTCATGAAATGCCCGAAAGTGATCGATTCTGATTACCTCAAAAAGATCGAGTTGGTTGCGAATTCTTTTTTTCCACCAATTGAACTCATCAGATTGCATGGTTTCCCAATTGTATAATGGATTTCCCCATAACTGACCATCTTGGTTAAAGTAGTCAGGTGGTACGCCAGCAACCGCTTCAAAATTTCCATTTTCATCAATTTGGAAAAGTTCTCGATTTGCCCAGATGTCAGCAGAATCGGGAGCGACATAAATAGGGAGATCCCCAATTAGGGAGATTTCTTTTGAGTTGGCATACTGGTGTAATTCATTCCATTGACTACGAAACAAATATTGAAGAAAAATTTGGAATTCAAATTCTGCTACGCAGGATTCAGGAAGTGTTGATTCGGTTAAGTGATATTCGCCATCATTATTCCATTCCCACCAGGGTTTTAAATTATGGAGAATTTTAAGTGACTGAAATTTTGCAAAAGGAAATAACCAATCTTGATGAAGGTTCTTAAATGATTCAATGCTTCCGTATTGATCTTCCAAAGATAGAGGATCCTGTATGAATTTCTCAAAAATTTTTCTAAGTACCGGATAAAACAATTTGTAAAGGCCACCATAATTTACCTCAGTTGGATCAAATTGATTCAATGAAGCAAGGTCTTCATTAGACAAATAACCGTTAGAAAGAAATATTTCGAGGTCTATAAAGTAGGGATTTCCTGCAGAAGAAGAGAATACTTGATAGGGCGAGTCACCAAATCCCGTTGGACCCAATGGGCACATCTGCCAATACGAGAAACCTGCATCAGATAGAAAATCTATCCACTGTCTGGCATGTTTGCCCAGGCATCCAATTCCATAATCTCCAGGTAAGGAACTTACATGCAGTAGAACTCCTGCGCCGCGGTTGGATAACCAACCAGGCAGTATATTATCATGTGGCATTCTAAAAATCCTAATTAGACATAATGCATATTGTGCGAACTATTCACTTAAGCCCCAGCGTTTAGTGAATGGATAATAAACAAAAAATGCACGACCGACTAGTTCGTGTTCGGGAACGAAACCCCATGCACGTCCGTCAAGACTATCAGTTGAATTATCACCGAGTGCCATGTAACCATTTAATCCAGTAAAATTATTTGGATCAGATTTACTGGGAACCTTAGTTTTTCTTTGGTTTGAGAGTAGACCTTCAGCACGGTATCCCGGATATCCGTTAAGTAATTGGCTATTGGGATTGCTAATGAAATGCTTAGTCTGAAGATTGTTTTGCTCAAAAGCCTTAGATCCAAGAATTGGTTGACCATTTCTAAACAAGATTCCCGGTACGCCTTTTCGTACATCTGTGCCATTTGAGAAGATTTCTTCTGGCACGCATATTTCCATTTCATCACTGGGACATCCTACCAGTCGTTTAATATAATACTTATCTTCTCCAATTGTTGAAAATGTTTGTATCCCCAGGTTGGCGTTAAAATGATCGATTGTGGAGGTTCTGAAAACAATTGGATCACCGACTTGAGGACGGATGAAATTGTAGCTCATGCGGTCAACAAATAAGGCATCGCCAAGAAGAATATCAAAGGCAAGAGCGACTTCTCCCTTGGTGAATCTTTTTTCTGATAATTTTAATTTACCTCTCGCAATTGATTCGTCCTGAGCAATTACCATTGGCAAATCCCGTAAGTTTTCGATACCCGCAAATTTTTGGGCCAGTAATTCATCCATGTCAAATTCAGCGGGGACGGAAAGTGAATAATGTTTGCCTCCTATTTCAAAGGTATATTCGCGAACCATGGTTGGAATAATGAAAAAACGACCGTTGGGAAAATTAGCCTGAGCATATCGGTGGCTTGAACCGTTTTGCAAAACCAGGTAAAGGGTTCCGGAAGACTCAGCCTCTAGTCGATAATGAGAAGAGCCTAGTAGGATTTTGTCTTTCGCTCTTTCTAAAAAGTTCGGTGGCTCTTTATTGTAAATGTGAGGAGTCATCCCGTAAAAGGAAGGATACATCGAATTAGTTGGAATGATGAAGGGTTGAACAAAAAAACTGCGGATTCCGAGAATTACGATGGCTGCGACTAAGAGCATTTCAATATTCTCCACCCAATTTTTCTTGTGGTAATAATGGCTACCTGACTTCCGGAGAGCTTCATCTAAAATCCGTGCTTTCTTATCTAATTCGTGCGCAGGGATTCTTTTGATTTTCAGCGTCTCCCGTAATCCATCGTTGGCAATCTTTAAGGCTCTTTCCTCAATCGGTGGCAATCTGTCCTTACGATAGAACCAAACTTTCATGCCAATCCGAAGAAGTTCCTTTGCTCCCTTGCGCTCTCTTCGGCTAGCTTGACGATTATTGCTCGAAACGATTTGATCAGGTGGCTTTGATGACATGGTATAATTTTGAATATTAGAAAGAACCTAAATTTTTTTCAGAGCGATCAATTGGAACTCTTGAGAATTTGGACAAATGCTTCTTGTGGAATGTTTACATTTCCAATTTGTTTCATTCTTTTCTTTCCTTCTTTTTGTTTATCCAGCAACTTTCGTTTTCTTGATATATCCCCACCGTAGCACTTAGCGGTCACATCTTTTCGCATTGCACTGATTGTTTCCCGAGCAATGACCTTGCCGCCTATGGCCGCCTGCAACGCAATTTTAAACAATTGTCTTGGAAGAATTTCTTTAAGCTTGGAGCAAAGTGCCCTACCCCGTGCTTCCGCTTTTTCACGGTGAACGATCGTGGAAAATGCATCCACGGGCTCCGTATTCACCAAAATCTCCATCCGTACTAAGGAAGATTCAGCATATTCGGATATATCATAATCCATTGAACCATATCCGTGGGTTATGCTTTTTAAACGATCATTAAAATCAACAAGAATTTCATTGAGTGGAAGATGGCATGTGAGCATGACTCTTGTTTCATCTATGGTTTCGGTATTGCTGCAAGTTCCTCTTTTTTCAGTAACTAATGCCAATAAGTCTCCAATTGATTGATTAGGTGCATGAATTCGTGCAATGATTGTAGGCTCTTCAATTTTAATGATTTCAGAAGGGTCAGGCAGTTCCAAGGGATTGTCCACCTCGACGAGTTCACCTGTCGTCAATGTGACTCGATAGATAACACTCGGATAGGTGGAGATAAGATCTAGTTCATACTCTCTCCTCAGCCTTTCCTGAATAATTTCCATGTGCAATAGCCCAAGGAATCCACACCGAAAGCCAAAACCTAAGGCTACTGAGGTTTCTGCCTGATAGCTAAAAGAAGCATCATTTAGTCGTAGTTTTCCCACACTCTTTTTCAGCTTTTCATAATCGGATGTATCCAATGGATACAAACCGCTAAAAACCATTGGCCTGACCTCTTTGTATCCCGGAAGCATTTCTTCCGCCGGCCCATCAGATAAGGTAAGGGTGTCCCCGATTTTAATGTCAGCAACATCGCGTATGCCGGTAACAACATAACCCACCTCTCCTTCGCTTAATGTAGGTTTGGGCGAAGGTGCTGGTACAAATGTGCCCAACTCCTTTACTTGGGTTTTGCGCTGATCGCTCATTAAAATCAAACCTGTATTCTCGGAAAAAGTGCCAGAGAATACTCGTATGTAACAAATTACCCCACGATACGGATCATATTGACTGTCAAAAATTAATGCCCTTGGTCTTGGGTGATTTACCCATCTTGGAGAAGGTAACCGTTGAACTACAGCTTCCAAAATTTCATCGACGCCAATGCCGGACTTTCCGCTCGCATGGATGGTTTCTTCTGCAGGAATCGCAAGTATTTCCTCAATTTGATTAGATACCCGGTCCACATCCGCACTAGGTAAGTCGACTTTGTTAATTACAGGAATGATCGTGAGGCCCTGCGAGTCTGCAAGTTGTGCATTTGCTAGGGTTTGGGCTTCGACTCCTTGCGAGGCATCGATAAGAAGTAAGGCACCTTCACAGGCAGCAAGGCTGCGTGAAACCTCATAGGCAAAGTCGACATGGCCAGGCGTGTCTATTAAATTAAATAAATAGTCATGTCCATCCCGGGACCGGTAATTCATGCTAACAGGATGACACTTGATGGTAATGCCTCGTTCTCTCTCCAAATCCATAGAGTCAAGAAGCTGGTCTTTCATTTCTCTTTGCATCACCGTCTGGGTGCGTTCAAGAAGCCGATCGGACAAGGTAGTCTTGCCATGATCGACATGGGCGATGATACAAAAATTGCGAATCCTGTGCGTTTCCACCATTAAAAAGTTGACCACTCTATGGTTCTAACGACAAATGTCGAAAGAGAACAATAAACTGTAATTTGTTTTTATCTCACAAAACTAAACAATGGACAAGAATCGACTTCATGGAGTGCATACCGCACTGATCACGCCAATGGCGGAGGGAATGGTTGCATTTGCAGAACTAGAACGCTTAATTGACGCACAATTAGACTCAGGGATAGCAGGAATAGTCCCGTGTGGCACCACAGGTGAGTCCCCTACTCTTTCAGAGTCAGAACATTTGCAGGTGATTCGCACATCTATTGAGGTGGCAAGTGGAAAGGTGCCGGTGATCGCAGGTACTGGTGCCAATTCAACTGCTGAGGCACTTGCCCTTACCCGTGCCGCAGATGAGGCGGGAGCAGATGCATTTCTTTTGGTTGCTCCCTATTACAATAAGCCGAGCCAAGATGGCTTATTGGCACATTTTAGTGCACTTGCTGAGATTACTGAAAAACCAATCGTGTTGTATTCTATCCCCTCAAGGTGTGGAATCGAAATCTCTACTGATGTCGTTTGTAAGCTTCGTGAAAAATATCCCCATGTATGTGCACTCAAAGAAGCCGGTGGTCGCTCCGCTAAAGTTTCCGAGACATTAATTGCAATAGATAATGAATTTGTTGTTTTATCCGGAGACGATGGCTTAACCCTTCCTTTTATTGCTTGTGGTGCGAAAGGAGTGGTAAGTGTCGCTTCCAACCTTGTTCCCGATACTGTGGTTAAGATGGTTACTTATGCTTTGGCGGGAGATTTCGAAAATGCCCGTTCTTTGCATCTTGAGAATTATGAGTTGTTTACTGATCTTTTTTGTGAACCTAATCCGGTCCCTGTTAAATATTTGATGCAAATGCATGGGGTGATAAAATCTTCGGAGGTCCGTCTGCCCTTATGTCCTCCTTCTCCTAGCAGTTTGAATTTATTAAAGGGAATTGGGGCAAAGCTTGACCTTAGGGAAAAGGTTCTTCATGAGTCTTAAACTTTTACTTTGTGGTGCTGGAGGTCGTATGGGGCAGGCGATTTCTTCGATTTGTGAAAATCATGGATGTGCAGTTTCAGTTCCAGTCGACCTTGGCGATGATCCCTCTGCTGGTATTGATCGATGCGATGTGGTGATTGATTTTTCATTGCGTGAAGCAACCCTTCCCCTTGCCAGGCTTTCGGCCGATCACAGTAAGCCCATGGTCATTGGTACTACCGGTCATACCCAGGACGAAAAAGCTCAAATTGTAGAGCTTTCCTCTAAGTTGCCAATAGTTTGGGCAGGAAATTTTTCAACTGGTGTAAATTTGCTCTTTTATTTAACCGAGCAAGCGGCTCGGGTATTGAATGCTCGCTCAGACTTTGACGCAGAAGAAATCGAGATGCACCATCGATTAAAAAAGGATGCCCCTAGTGGTACTGCAGACCGGTTATTGGAAATTCTTAAAAAATCAAGGGGTCTTAAGGACGAGGAAGTGGCACACGGCCGTCATGGGATTACAGGGGAAAGACCTGCCCGAGAAATTGGTTCACATGCGTTGAGGGGGGGGGATGTGGTTGGGGATCACACAGTGCTTTTTGCTGGCATGGGAGAGCGCATTGAGCTTACTCACCGGGCAACCGATCGTTCTATTTTTGCAGCAGGTGCCCTGCGTGCGGCAAAATGGGTAGTCGAGGCGGACCCTGGGCTTTATTCAATGCAGGATGTTTTGGGGCTTTCCTCTTAACTGCTGATGATTGCATTTATTGAAGGAAAGTTGGTGGAATGCCAATTGAACCTTGCAGTTATCCAGGCAGGTGGTGTTGGCTATGAAATTCATGTTCCATTAACAACATCTGAAAAGTTACCTGCACTGGGCGAATCTGTGAGGTTACATATTCAAGCGACCTACAGAGAAGACTCCCAGACCCTGTATGGCTTTATGGATCGGGAATCACGTGACTTTTTTCGCATGATCGTGGACAAAGTCTCGGGTATAGGACCTAAAATAGCCCTTAACTTATTGGGTTCATTATCTCTTCCAACTTTAAAGAACTCGATTGCAAATGGAGATGTAGGCATGCTTTCCAAAGCTCAGGGATTAGGGAAGAAAACTGCCGAACGAATTGTGGTGGAATTAAAAGATAAGGTATTACCCAAGGGAACTGCGAGTATGCCCGCCTCAGTCAGCGGTTTTTCTGTGCCTTCTGATGCAGCGGAGTTTACAGGCTCGCAGGATTTGTCTAGTTATGCTGATGCAGTTTCAGCACTACTTACCCTGGGTTACAAGGCCACCGATGCAGACCAAGCAGTCCGCCGGGCAGCAGATGCAATGGAATCAGAGTGCTCCACCGAGGAGTTGATTCGCAAGGCACTTGGGCGTTAAACTACTGTCTGTAAAATATATTCGTGCAAGTATTTACCTGCCTGCCCAGTGGCATATTCTAATCTGTTTCCTTTTGCCCAAGAACAGGCAATGGCAGTTGCAAGCCTGCAACCAGTTCCTCGGACTTCACCCCCACCATTTATGAATTTTCTCTTAAATTCAAGCAAGGGTTTGTTCTTTTCGGCCAAAATATCAGTGCACCATTCTGTGGCGTTGTGTCCGCCTTTAAGTAAAATCGCCTTGCTGCATAAACCGGTGCATTGATTCAATAACTTTACGGGGTTTGTCTCATTGAGGGATTCCTGACCAAGCATATGTACCGCCTCTTCTAAATTTGGAGTTACTAAGCCGACACGTGGAAGAAGCTTTTCCAATAACAAATCCCAGCCATCTTTAGTAATTAATTGATGTCCGCTACTCGTACTGTGAACTGGATCAAGTACAACTTTGCGGCAGGAGGTGGCGTCTAAGAAGTCGCATACTACTTTTACTGATGATCTATCTGGAAGCATGCCAATCTTGATTGCATTCAAGTTCACATTTAGTAACTCCCTCAATTGACCATTCAATCCATCTGGTGGAACGGGAAAAATGCGAAAATTTTGTGGGCTATTTTGGAGGGTAATTGCAGTTATTGCGGGAATTGCATGGCAATTCATCGTTTCAACGGTTTGAAGGTCTGCACGAAGACCGGAACCATTTGAGCTATCGGTTCCTCCAATTAGGCCAATTTTTAAAGGGGGGAGTTTAGTCACTTTGGCATAATTCTGGGAAAGATTGCATCCAATCATCCATACCGCCTGATAAGTTATGTAATCGAGAAAAGCCAATTGATTTTAATGCCTCGCAAGCCATACGACTGCGAATGCCTGCCTTACAGTAAATGACTAAATTAGTACTCTTATTAAGATCCTTGTGGGGAGTTACAGTTGAAGAGTTGATCATTTCTCCGAGGGGTTGATGTAGAGATGAAATAATTCTGGACTGTGATCGTTCCCAACCCTCCCTGACATCAAGTAACTGAAGAGTGTCCTCTGCTTTAATCATTTTAGCTAATTCTTCGGAAGAAATTTCAGTGATGTCACTAGAACTAGAGCAAGAATGCGGAGAGCAAGTCTCAAGTGTAGATGATAAATTCTCAATTTCTCTGCTTTGGGGAGTTGGATCAATTTTAATTACCCGCGTAACCTGACTAAGTGCATTATACACAAGTAATTTCCCTGATAATGTGCTACCGATTTCGGTAAGAACCTTGATCGCTTCAATGGCCTGCCAGCAACCAATAATTCCAGGGAGGACTCCGAGCACCCCAGCTTCAGAGCAAGAAGGAATAGATGAGGGGTCGGGTTGTTCCGGGAAAAGGCAGCGGTACGTCGGTCCTCCATTGAGGTTAAACACGCTAACCATTCCATCGAATTGATTTATAGATCCATGAATCAATGGTTTGTCAAAAAGGATACATGCATCATTAATCAGGTAGCGGGATGAAAAATTATCCGTTCCATCAACAATTACATCATAATCTTGAAAAAGATTACGGGCGTTTTCCGCAGTTAGTCGTTCCACATATGCTTTTATCTGAATATATGGATTTAATAAGGAAAGTCGTTCGGCAGCCTTTTGTGCTTTGGGTAATCCAATATCCTCATGAGTGAAGAGAATCTGCCTTTGTAGGTTTGATGAATCAATAAGGTCATCATCGACAATCCCAATTTTCCCAACCCCTGCAGCAGATAAATATTGAAGTGCCGGGCAACCCAAACCGCCCGCACCTATAACTAAGACTGAGGACTCTTTTAATTTTAATTGTTTTTGCAGACCAAAGTTATTGAGGGATAGATGCCTTTGATATTGATCAATTTCTGCTCTTGTAAGCTCTTTCATTCTAGACACATGAGAGTAATGCGCGATCCTTAGATCGAGAGTTTTGGAGGATGAGAGGAGCTTCTTTTTTCACTTGGTCGTAAGAGTGATCCCAGTCTTTCCATACTGGATCATATCCTTTTTTCTTGAGCATTTCGGATATTTCGAAGGGGGGGCGTTCGTCAGAAATCGAAAATTGTTCCAATGAATGTGATTCTTCACCATAGCCACCTGGATTCGTTTTGGAACCGGCACTCATAGTTGTTATACCGAGGGGGAGCAAGTTTTCCCTTAATTCTTTGCTTTCCCTCGTGGAAAGAGTGATTTCCAGTTCATGATTAAAAATGCGAAACGCACATAATAATTGAACTAAGTCACGATCTTTTAGGTCCACCGCAACTATGTTTTTCCCCTCATATGGACGGATTCTAGGAAAGGACATAGAAAAACTAGTTTTCCAATACATTTTTTCCAGATAGTCTAAGTGCATGCCTGCATAAAAAGCGTCGGTTCTCCAATCTCCGGTAAGACCAAATAGGCAACCGAGTCCGATTTTATTGACCAAAGCTTCTCCCAGGCGGTTCCCAGTATCGAGTCGCCAATTATAATTTGTTTTCTTTCCCTTACTATGGTGTTCGGCGTAACTTTTTCTATTGTATGTTTCCTGATAAACCATCACCGCATGTAAGCCGTGCTCAATTAGTCTTGAATAATCACTAGTGCTGAGGGGTTGTACTTCAATAGAAAGATTGGCAAAGTGAGGACGAAGTAAATCGAGCGAATGCGATAGATAATCTAGCCCAACATGTTGGTTCGACTCTCCGGTAACCAGTAAGACATGGTCAAAGCCATGTTTTCTAAGTATGCCAGCTTCTCTCAGAATTTCTCCATCAGTAAGGGTCTTTCTTGGAATTTTATTATGCATGCTGAACCCACAATAATCACAGATATTTGTGCATTCATTGGAGAGGTACATTGGCGCAAAAAGACGAACGGTTTTACCAAACCGTTTACGAGTCAGGGAAAAGCTGAGCTTCGCCATGTCCTCGATATATTTTTCACCAGCCAAGGGCGAAAGTAGTGCTTTTAAATTGGATAACCCACCCTTCCCTTCCTGGTTCAGTGCATTTTCAACTTGCCGAGCAGTGGTTTCACCTAGACTAGATGCATGGTTATCCCAATCCTGTGTCTTTAAAAAATTGGAAAAAGCAGAGTTCATGAAAACTGGACAAACTAGTTTAGGAAACTGGTTAAGGGAGAACTTGCCTGAGCGGTCTCAGAAACAGGTCCCAGTCCGGCGAGGTAGCCAGTTCTTCCAGCTTCAACTGCTTTTTTGAAAGCTAACCCCATTTGCTCAGGTTGATAGGCCGCGGCAAGAGCAGTGTTCACAAGAACGGCAGCGGCACCCATTTCCAAAGCCGCCGATGCCTGGGATGGCGTACCGATTCCAGCATCCACAATAACGGGTAACTGGGATTGTTCTATGATTATACGAAGAAATTCACGGCTTTGCAGACCTCGATTACTACCAATTGTCGAACCCAGTGGCATTACAGCAGAGGCACCTGAGTCTTCAAGCCTCTTACAAAGAACAGGGTCGGCATGACAATACGGCAGAACTACAAAGCCATCCTTTACTAATTCCTGAGTGGCCAGTAAAGTTTCAATTGGATCTGGCATTAAATACTTAGGGTCTGGATGGATTTCCAGTTTTAACCAGTTCGTGCCGAGTGCTTCCCTGGCCATTTGAGCAACAAAAACCGCCTCCTTTGCATCCCTTACGCCCGATGTATTGGGAAGCAACCTAATTTTTTCGTTTGTCAGGTAATCAAGAATCGAATCCTCATCACTTCTCGGATTAGCTCTCTTCATTGCCACGGTCACTAGTTCAGTCCCACAAGATTCAATGGTTTTTTGTAGGCTTTCCCCAGAGGAAAACTTGCCAGTGCCGACAAAAAGTCGAGAGGAGAATGATACACCTTCAATTTCCAGAGAATCAGTACTCATGAATTATAGGCAGGTTGCGGGGGAGAAGAATTCACTTGTGGCAATTGCTTCAGATGTCTGATGAGCTAAATCTTTGCCTCCAAACAACGATGAACAAAGAGCAAGTCCATGAACCCCTATTTTATGGATTAGAGAAAAATCCTGCATAGTTAATCCACCGATTAAAAAGACAGGAATTGGATGAAGAAGTTTTGATATCTTAATGAAATCATCATCAGAAAGAGAAGGAGAGATGTCATTTTTTGTGAATGATTTGCGGTAAGGTCCAAGCCCTACATAGTCTGGGAGTTCTTTTTTCACGAGTTTTGCTTCTTCAATTGAATGAACTGTTCTGCCGATAATTTTACCTGGAGGAAGAAACTGGCGGGCCTGGGCGACCGTGCCATCGGATATTCCTAAATGAACCCCGTCAGCATTGATCTCCGAGGCTAAAAGAATCGAATCATTAATGATTAGTTTTGCGTCGTTTGATTGTGCCAGACGAGCGGCTCGATGTGCTTGATCGAGCAAGGGTTTGAATGAAAGTTTTTTGGAGCGAAGTTGAATGAATCGGGCACCGCCGTTCAGAAAAGAATCGACCTGTGAAGCGTGGTCCAAATTCGGGTCGTCACGGGTAATGCAAATAATTCGACTATTCATTATTTAGGAATCTTCCTTCGAAAGTAATCTTTGCAATAGCCCCTTTTCTT
>Ga0181585_10003072_pt1 | contig 14720 bp, 5 predicted proteins | sample 071ome_29_FD_132469 | JGI IMG/M metagenome (GOLD analysis project Ga0181585, IMG submission 132469) | Coastal salt marsh microbial communities from the Groves Creek Marsh, Skidaway Island, Georgia - 071407BT metaG (megahit assembly) | ecosystem: Environmental > Aquatic > Marine > Intertidal zone... | reverse complement strand
TGCCATTATTTTTTAGATTTATTACCCCAGTTTTTAGCTACAACTTTTCTGCACTTCGCAATAGCTCCGCTAGCATATGCAGATGGAAATACTTTATACCTTGCTTTTACTTTTTTATAACATGCGTCTTTTGCCATAATTATTTATTTAATTTTTCTATTTCTTTTTTAATATATTCGTTTTTATCTTTAGTAGACATTCCTAAATATCTTATATATTCTTTTTGATTTTCTTTAGATAATTTTATTAATATTTCTTTTTTAAGTTCTGCATTTCTTTTTCTAGTTTCTTTAGCTTTTTTTATACCTTCTTCTTTTCTTCTTGCTTTAGCTTGTGTTTTTATAAGTTCATGCTCTTCATTTCTTATATTGACATCCCATGTCCTCCAGCCCAAGGCTAATGCTAATCTTTGCATGGCTGTATTATCTGAATCTAATGCTTCTGCTATAGCTCTAACTTCAGCTAATGCTCTATCTAATGGTATGTTTGCTCCAGCAGATAGTAAATTAGCAATTATTTCATAAGCAGGGCTATCAGGCGCTAAACCTCTTTCGTCTAATATATCTTGATCAAACCTTTTAGTTTGTATTGCACCATAAACTTTTCTAAGTTTTGAACCAATAGGCGGTGAAACGTTAGCTAATTCTAATAAGGTATATGCATGATCTCCTGTAAAACCTTTTGCTTCTTCAAAATTGTATCTTCTTATAGCATTTTTTAATGTTGCCACTACGGCTCCTGCTAAACCACTACCTCTTAAAATAGTATCAATCATACTATTTATAATTCTATTATATTTATTATTTTTTTGCTTATCATATGCTTCCTCTTCTTCTTCAGGATCAAACTCTGGCAATAATGCAAATAAAGCATTTTGTAATCCAGCAAATATTAAGTTTTGTATAAATCCATAATATAATATTTTACTTACATTTGTTTTCCAATCACCTCTACCATTTATTAAATCTTGTCCAGCTTTTTTCATTAACCTGGTATACTGCATTGGTGTATTTTGAAATGATAATATGAATCTACCTAAATGACCAGCCTGTTGTTTTGAAATAAGCATTGGATCACCTGATTGCTGTGTTTCATCAGATATAGCACTAAAATCTTCAAAAGCTTTTGCTCTCGCGTCTTCATAGCTCATTCCTTGCTTTTGGTATGTATTTGTTCTATTAATTAAAAATGTAGCACCACCAGTTGCAATAGCAACACTATCTGCTATTTGTGTTGGTGTAAAACCTATTTTTAATAAATAAGATATAGCTGCTTGAACTTTGTTAGGTGAATTTTTAGCTTGATTAGCAATTTCTTGTTCTTGTACATCAGACTTTAAACCACCTCTTCTTTGTTTTAATTTATCTGAATTAAATATTTCAACCCAAGCTTTCCAATATGCTGGTTGATTAGCAAATGCTTTTGCAGCCATTAATGGGTTATTATCTGACCAGTTTGTAAAGTTAGCAAATGAAATCATCTGTAATAATGCTGATCTTCTGTTAAAGAACATTATTGTACCTACAGAGTTGTTTACCCAGTTCAACCAAGCTGTTGTTTGTCTATCCCCTGTGCCTGGTGGTCTATTACTACCAGACTTCATTCTTCTAATTATATCCTCTAATGCTTCTCTATGTCTAGAACCATATAATGCTTCAATCTTATTTAAATTTTGTTTATCAAATATTATATCAACATTTTCAATAAATTCTTGTAAATATTCAGCTCTATTTACATTTTGGTCCATGTCATTCAAATCTTTCAATATACTACCCGCATCCCAATATGGGTCTGGTTTAACCCAAGAGTCTTTCTTACTTGCAGCTAATAAACCATCAGCGAATCCTTTATAATTTTCGTTATTATTAATTGTGTCTGTTAATAACTTTAAATCTCTTTTAGATATACCAGGAACTTCATTACCAGATTTTTCATATAAATATGCTCTTATAGCTTGGTCTAATGTAAATCCAGTCTTACCTATTTCTTTATTTAAAGATTTTTTAACCTCAGGATACATTTGTAATAATCCTCTATAATCATTTTTTAAAGCTTGTCTTGCACTTTCCATTGCAGCAACACCTTTTATATAAGGTTTTACTAAATTATCTTCAAAAAACTTTTGATCTGCTTCTCCTTGTTTTCCTTTTCCTGCAAATGTATATGATGTTAAACCTCTAAAATCTTCAGCTGTAGCTGGTAAGAAAAATTTTAAAGCACCTTTACCTGCTCCTTTTTTTCTTGCTACTATTTCAGAATATGTTGCTTCTGCTTTTACACCTTTTTGCCTAGCAATCATATTATTAATTTCTTTACTTAAATCTAACCCTTTACTTTCTTTTACAGTTGATTCTTTAGGTTGTTTAGGCTGAGCAACAGCATCTTTTACTGTAGGTTGATTTTTTAATTTAGATGAAGCTTCATAATCTTTACCAATTATTTCACCTGTTTTAAGATTTTTTATAGAAACTATACCGGGTTTATTTTTTGTAAAAGCATTATAATAATCATTAGTTGCAGGCGTAATACCAGGTTTGTAATCAGGTATTGTGCTTTGACCTAATCCAATTTTTCCTATTACTTTATCCATTGTTACTGGTATAATAGAAACTTGGTAATCATTTTTCAAAGCTTCAATATTTATATTTTTATCGCCTAATACTTCACTTTTAAAAGCTAATGCCATAACAACCCTTGCTGGTGGTCTATGTTCATATCTGTAATCTGATGGTATTTTGGAAGGTAAAACAGTACTAACATTAAGTACTGGAGCCGCAACTCTTAAAACAGTATTTGTACCAGAATTCATAGAGGCTAAAGTTAATGCTTGGACATGGGAAGGTTGATTTTTCAAACCTTTTATTAATTTCATCATAAAATCCCAAGCCTTACCAGCTATTTCAATTTCTTTATTTATATCTAATGTTCCGTCTAAATGCTTTTGTTCTACCTTAGCAGTAGCTGTAAATTCTCTAGGTAAAACAGTACCATCCTTTAATATTATTTTTGTTTTAGTTACTTTATCAATATTAAAACCAGCTTCATTAAGTGAACTTATAACATGCTTTTGATTATAAAATAAATCAGCTCTACTTACTTTACCAATCACGCCTTGTCTTTCTCTTCCAATTTTGCCAGAATTAGCAAATGTAGGGGAAAAGAATGCTATAATTGTTTGTACATCTTCTCCTTTTGCTTGGTCTATAACATACTGTTGTGTATCAGCTACATATACTTTATTATCATTTAATACTGGAATAGATGCTTCTGCATTTGTAATTTGTCTAACTGTTTCATTAAAATCTATTTGGCTTCTAATATCTTCTAAATATTCCGGCAATGAACTGTTATCTTCTTTTAATTGAACTTTAATAGACTCAACATCACCATAATTTTTTAATTTAACAAAAAATTGTTTTGCAATTTCTTTTTGTAACTTATCTGGGTATGTTTCTAAAAAAGATTCTTTATGAAATCTATATATAGTGTTTTCTCTATATTTTCCTTCAGCAGCCGCCATTTTATTTTTAAAATCAGCCCAGCCTTGTGAGCTAGTATATCTATCCATTTCGCTTGGCGTAAAACTGGCTAAGCCTTTACTTTCTTTTACTGTACCTCTATCAATATCTTTTCTTACTTGTTGAGCAAAATTTTCTACAATTTCAACACCTAATCTTGCTTGATTTTTTATAAGTTCTTCTGCAATAGGGCTGGTTAAATCATTCAACGCATCGTCTATTAATTCAAATGATATTTCTTCCGCCATCATTTTTGACCATGATTCTTTTCTGCCTCTTATAATCTCCGTAGCATTACCATCATTGTCAAATTTAAACATGTACGACATAAATTGCTCGTCAGTTACTTTTTGAGCTACATTTGGTTTTCTTTTTATAAATTGATTACCTGATGTTTGACCTGTGCCTAAAGTTTTTACTCTATCTATTTTTTTACCTTGCCAATCATTTATAAAATTTGGTTTAAAAACTTCTACTTTTTTATTTGTTGTAGGATCAATAACAAATTCTCCTGTATATTTTCCGCCTACAGATTTTTGAACAGCAAAAGGCATCGCTTTAGCAAGCCAAGTTGTAGGTGCATTTTCTAATGTGGCTTTTTTAGATTTTAAAAATACTTTTTCTAATCTTTTATTTTGTAATCCACCAGCGTCTTTTTTAATTATAATATCAGCTTGTTTACCCATTTCAGTTTTTATTTCTGATATAATAGGTTTAACAGTTTGATTTATTGTGGTTGGTGCATTTATTTTTGATTTTAATACTCTAACCGTAGATACTAATTTATTTTTAATTTGATCAAGTGCTGATGTTGAAAATATATTACTTTTTGAAATAGTTTTATATGTTGGTTTTTCTTGTTGCTTAGGTGCTGGGCTATCTTCAGTAGTTCGCTTTTCTAGTTTTTCAATTGCATCGCCTTCTAATCTATTTAAGTATTTAGGAGATATTGATTCTCTATCTGCTTTTAAAGCATCTAATAATCTTTTTCTTATTCTATCATTTAAAAATCCATAAACTTGGCCTATGCCTTTAAATGTTAAATCAGGATTATTACCTTGTTTATTTTGATCTAATACCCTAAGCTGAACGTCAGATATTAATTCTTCTTTTGTGTTATTATCGAATGTAGCAGCTAAGTTATTGATCTGAACCTCTATCATTGTAGGTAATGCCTCAAATACTTCTGGCTTAGTTCTTAAATCTACAGTATTATTTCCGTCTTTTAAATTATTTAATTTTTTAACTGTATTTTCAAATTCTGCTTTTGAAACACCTTTACTTTCTTTTATTTCAGTGCTCTTATCTTCTTCTGGTGCTCCAGCTGTTTGTGCTGTAAAAACTCCTTCTTGCCAGCTACTAATAAAATCATAAGCATCTTGGGGTGATTCAATTCTAAATAAATAAGATTGATCACCATTAAATTTAGTTAATAAAGAATTAACAAATTGTTTTGCACTATAAAAATTAAATTTATTTTTTGGTAAAATACCTAATAATTGCATTTCAGCAATTAATTGCAACATTTCATCTGCAAAAATAGTTTCTGATGCTTTGCTATACTGTTGCATTCTTGAAAGAAAATTTTGATAATTTTCTTTTGTTATTTCCCCATTTCTAAATCTTTGTTCAATGTCTGATGAAATTTCATCTGCTAAATTTTTAGCTTCTTCCGATAATTTACCATCTTTTATTATACCAGCTTTTCTAGTTTGTATGTGACCTACTTCGTGTATTGGGCTAACCGAAAATACGTCTGCCATCATGTCTAAGCCTAAAGCGTAAGCGGCCTGGATATTTACAGGAACATTGTCTGTAAATACTATTACGTCATTATTTTCATTCATTGCATTAGCCCCAGACTCTTTATTCTGTATTGCTAATGCATTTTTTTCAATTCTATCTAAAACTTCTTGAGGATATTCATTTTTCTTTTGAGAAATAAATTCTTGATAATTATCTTTGTTTATTTCAAATAGATTAATACCTTTTAAATTTTTAACTAAATTTGTTGAACCAAAAAATCTAGACATTTGTAATGCTACATCTAAATCTTTAAATTTTTCAGTAGGCTTACCTAATATTTTTTGATTTATATCAAATAATTTTTGAGCTTTACCTTTTATAATTCCAAATCTTTGCTTATCATATTCAGTTAACTCAACTTGATTTCCAATTTGCTCAGCTTCTCTTCTAAGCTCTCTTATTCTTTTACCGTTTTCAAAAACTGCTTCAATTTCATCATTGGACATTTTACCAGCTTTTAAAATAATATTAGTGTTTATTTTTTCTAATTCTTTTAATAAGCTATTTCTTTGCCCTAATAATTGTCTACCTTCTTTTGACCTAAGATCTGTTTTATTTATTTTTTCTTGTAGAAGCATTAATTGGTCTCTTATTATAGCCTCTTGCTTTGCTTCACTTCTTAATTTTAATTCATTACTAACAGCGGTATATACATTAGGTGTGGCCATTGGTCCATATATAGCTAAAGATGTTGCCGCAACATTTCTAAAAAACTCAGGGTCTAAACCGTCAATTAAAGTTTTTTCTTTTCCTAAAACTACAATATCTGCAAAATTTTGTCCTATTTTAGTTACTGTTTCTTCTACAGTTTCTACGCCAATTCCTGTTGTTCCTGCTGATGCAATACCTAACCCTTGTGATGTGGCTCTAGCAATAGATGGTGGTAAAACTTTTTCTAATTTTGTAAGACCAACACCTTTTGATAATTTTTGAAAGTTTTTTATAACACTTAAGGTACCAAATCTTTCAGCTAAAGAAGCTATACCTCCATAAGTATAAGCATTAAAGGCTTTTTGAAATTGAGAATATTTTAATAAACTTTTTTGGTTATCAATTTCTTTTAATAATTCATTTCTTTTTGCAAGGTTTGTTTCATCTTTTAGTGCTTCTTCTAAATCAGCAATTACTTTTGGGGCTTCTCTTTGACCAATTTCTAAATTAGATAATTGTTGTCCAGCCTCCATTGTAAAGAATACACCTGTTGAAACATTGGCAGCTGTTGCTAAAGCAGACGCACCACCAACACCAGCAAAACCAGTACCTAATGCTACTAATATAGATGGGCTATTATTAATTAAAACATCACCCCAATACCCTTCATCGCCATATCTTGCATCTTGTGGAAATTGTGTTTCTTTTTTCTTTCTTAATTTTTGATTATAATTTATAGCAGCTGTTTTATTATCTAATAAATCTTGATACCATTTTCTAGATTTAGTTGGTGATATGTTCATAAACATAGCTAAGTTACCTAAATCTGCTGCAACAGTAGAAGTTAACATAGCTGCACTACCTAAAAAAGATTCTTCCATAACAAGAGCCAGCTTGTCCATCTTATCATAGTTTTTAGATAAAGAGCTTAAGGCAAAATCAATATCAGTTGATTGTATTAGAGCATCGTTTAATTCGTCGTATTTATTTTTTGCTTCCGCAATACTTGAATTTAAATCTTCCCATTGTGCATTTATAACATCTTCTGTATATATACTATCAAATTTTTCTATATCTTCTACTAATTGATTTCTTACTGCTATTTGTTCCTGTTCATTTTCAAAAACATTATTTTTTACCGATGTATTAAACCCTTCTATTCTTTTTTCTAATTCTGTTTTTCCATTAACAAATGATTGCCAGTTTGCGGCTTTAGTGTCAACGCCTTTTACAAAATCATCATATTCTTTAGTTTTCTTTTTTAACTCTTGATTAAATTCGTTTTTTATTGAAGAATAATCAGGATTTAAATCTTTAGGTGTTAATCCTCTCTTTTTTAATTCTTGATTCCATTGCTCTTCATTGCCATAAAATTCATCTTTTTCTTTTTGTAATTTTGTAGCTCTTTGAAGCTCTTTAATTGCTTTTGTTTCAAGCTCTCCTTCAAATAAATAAGGTTCAATAAATTTTCTTTCATTTTCATCAAGTCCTCTTAGATATTGATCAGATTGATAATTTTTTTCTTTTAAAACAGCTGTTTGCTTTGATTTTTCATCAATATCATCTAAGCTAAAATAACCCCCTATATTTTCTTTATTTAATTTAACCCCCTCTTTTTGTGCTTTATTAACTATAGATTTCCATAAATTATATTTTTTATCATCATTAAAATTATTTTTTAAATCAGTTTCGTAATCATTTACGTACTCTCTTGCTTGTGTTGGAACACCGTTTACAACTTTTGGTTTCCATTTTCTATCTATTTTAGGATTAAAATTATCATCTAAATTAAAATATTCTTTAGCAATTAAATCTTTTGTAGTCTCAGGAGTTATCTTGGATAAATTATCTTGAATGTTTTTTGCTTGTTGTTCTTTTTCAGTAGCAAATTTTCCTTTAGGCGCTTCTACAACAACTTCATCTAATTGTTGTACAGCTTCAGGTTTCGTGTCGTAGGTTGGATCCCATTCAACGCCATCAGTATTATATATAGTGGCATTTTGGGCTTTAGCGTACTCCTCAAATGTGCCATACTCATTATTATAGTCGGCCTCATTAATTCGTATGAGTTTTTCTTCGCCAGCTTTTAAGGCCTCCTTATCCAGAAAAGTTATATATCTATTCTTTGGATCTGCCATGAAATTTTATTTAAATTTATAATCACCTCCAGTCATTAATTGGTTAGCGGTATTCGCACTTTTTACTACAGGCATTGCTTCAACACTTACAAGCTCACTTGCCTCACCATCCCATCTATGTGCTACATAACCTTTTTGTTTTTCATCATATATATACATATAATCGCCACCTCTAAATTGTGGTTCTGACCCAAAAGAAACTGTATTACCTGTCTCACTTCCTAGTCTTTGTTTTATGTTATATTCTTTCTGCCCTTGCCCATGTACATTTTTTAAATGTCCTATTATTTCATCAACAACCGCCCTCTTTTTTATTTCATCATCATTTTCATTAGGGTATTGCTTTTTTAAATTTGAAAGTTTTTCGTCTGTAATTGCTTCTTTAAAATTTAAACCTGAAATCATAGGATCTACTATTAATGAATTAACACTTCCGGGATTGTCGATGCTTTGATTTAATTTAGTTTTTAATATATTTACATCAGCATCTGTTAAAGGTTCATTTCTTCTGCCTTTATTAATATAAGTTTCAGCGTAATCATTAATTGTTAATGCTGTTTTGCTGTCTTTATAATAAAAGTCATCAAGCTCCTCATGCTCAACTCTGCTACCATCTGGTAATATATAAACTGGTTTACCTGAATAATCATTAAATTCTAGTTTATAATCATTGCTCATTAAAACCCCTTTTATTTTTTCTAATTTATCTTTAGGCATGCTGCCAGATATATTATCTAGATTGTCTCTAAATTCTTGTGCTAACTCAACCTTTTTACTTAAATATCCATTGGCTGCTTTTGCGCTATTTTGTATTTGGCTTATTTGCTGTTGTATTTGTCTTTTGCCTTCATCATCTGCATATTGTAATTCATTATGTAAATCAGCAATTTGATTTTTTCCAGTTTGAAAATAATCCTGTAGCATTGGCGCTTCATTTTCAGCAACCTTAGTTACATCTGGCATGTACTCTAATTGAGAATTTAATTCCTGTTTTATTTTTTCTGTTTCAGCCGCTTCTTTTTGCATCATACCTAATAAACCACCTACATTAACCTTAAAATCTTTAAGACCTGTAAATTTATCTGCAGCCATTCCAGCCCCTGCTATTAAACTGCTTCTAATAGACGCACTTTGATTTGTTTTTGTTGCCATATTATTCTCCTAATAAATTTTCCATTGGACCTGCTAAAGGGCCTTTACCATCTGCACCAGCTGCAATACCAGCTCCAGCTATATCGCCAATACCCCCAAGTAATTGTGATTTTGCTTCTGCCCTTGCTTGATCCGCTGCTGCTTTTCTTTGCTGAGCCATACCTAATAAAGTTCCTTGTTTATCAGCTTCTCTTTGCTGAGATACTTGTTCACCTGCAGCAATCATTGATTGTCTTTTAAATTCACCCTGTGCGGCTAATTGTTGATTTTGTGATTCTTGTTGTGCAAGACTTGCAGATGCTTGTTGTGTTGCTTGAGCTTGTGAATTAGCCATTGATTGTGCTAATGCGGCAATTCCGCCTCCACCTGCGGCTGCGGCCATACCACTCATAATATTTGCAGCATTTTGTGAATTTTGTTGTGCTGCAAAATCAGCTGCTTGAGTATTAACAGTTAAATTTTCATATGGATTAGTCATATTAGCATACGGATTAGACGTATCTAATTGTTCATATTTTTCTTTTCTTTGAGCAAGTTCAGCAGCTGCCGCTCTTTGTTCTCTTCTCCTTTTACCTCCTCCAAAAAGGGAGCCTACTGTTTTAATAACACCACCGACCGCTTGTGCCGCCGCTGCTGCCGCCATTATTGGTACTGCCATAATTTCTTTATTTATATATTATAATTACATATTAACTACTTATACTAATCTCAGAACCAACTGAGTACAATTCTTTAAAATCTGTAGACGTATTTGTCATTTTTGTTTCTGCATAATATCCTAAAATACCCGATGTATTGAATTTAGCATCTTTACTATAAAACATATATGCGGATGCTTGTGGTACTTCTGAGCCATCTACAATAGTAATTGTTTTATTAGTTTTGTTTATTGCTGTTATTTTACCTAAATCTTGTTTATTACTTGATGAATCTACATAATATAAATTATCACCAATTTGTAGATCATTATTTAAATTAAAATTAAATGTAAATATTCTGTTTCCACTATCTGTTGTTTGTGAAGTTAGATTGCCTAAACCTTGTACATTTAAAGCTTTAGTATCTAAAGTGTTTTCATTCTCAGTAACACCAGATATATAGTTGTAATATTTACCTTCTTTTTCAACAAACGAAGGTACTGAACCATCTTGCTTATCGGTGATGATACTAGCGCATGTCCAATCTGAACTACCTTCATAATTTAATGTTCTAAAGTTTTTAACATTTGCAGGTGCTTCATTAAATAAAAACGTAACTTCAGGGTTTGTTTTTACACCGTAAAAAGTATTTCTTACTCCTGATTCACTGTGATGTTCATATAAGCTACCATTTTTAAATGTGTAATACTTGTTATTTATACTCAATCCGCCTTCTGGTAAAAATGATTTTCTACTTGACCAACCGTTTATTGATTCAGAATATGAAACTGTGGTTGCAACACCTGTAGGTAATGAAACATTATATTGATTTTTAACTTCGTCGTATGTTCCAAATATTCTACCGTAATTAGAATTTGAAACTTGTGCTCTTAAATTATCTTTAAAATAATCTTTCATTCCGTAATTTGAAACTTCAGTAATTCCGTCTGCGGATAATCTTAAAACACATCCTCTTACTTTATCTACAAAATAAGATCTATATGTGAAATCTACAAAGCTTTCGGGATTTTGGCAACCATATGATCCAAATGTTGCGGGTATAATAGCTTGACCTAATACCCTATTGCTAGCAATTAATTGTGGATTACCATCTGCATTAAATACAGCATCTTTATTTGCTAATATTTTTATAATTTTATCTTCACATAATGCTAATAAATCTGTATCCCTTCCGTAAAGCTTTTGTATGCTTCCATATTCTGGATTTAAATCTTTTGTAATTTTATCAGCTATAATAAATTGATTTAATCTATTAATACCTGTTTTACCGTTATATACTTGTGAATATATTAATCCAGATTTTAAAACTTCTTCTTGATAATTGTCTTCAAATACAGTTGAAACACGAACGCCTTTACCTAATGCTGGTGCGTTATAATCGTCTCTTATAACAAACGATTCAACACCATTACCAAAGCTATAGCAGTTATGATATTCTAAGCTTCTAGGTGTAGATAATCCAGTCATAGGAAATACCTCTTGCGTTTCGTAGTATATATCAATGTCTACATCATCTTGTGGTTCAACTTCAAATATCGGAGGGTTAATTATGTTTATTGATTTATTAAGATCAAAATCAAAAACAGTTGCATATGAGTATCCTCTGCTTATTGTGCTTTGCTGACTTGATTGATCATTAAATGTAAGATCATAATCTAGTGCTTGATCTAACTTTATAAAATATAATCTACTACCACCCGAATAATCTATTTTTAATATCTTTTTTATTTTATAATATTTTTCGTCAAACCACCTGGTTGTGCCACTATATTTAAAACCACTAAAGCGCATATAATTATCCGCTTTTAAACTTTTTATAAATGGATGACTGCCATAATTACTATTATCATCATTTAATTTTCGTTCTGTTTCTAAAACAAAGTGGTATCCATCATCTTCCCAGTTTGAAGGCATACTCAATCCACTATAATCATCTAACCAACCCCCTTGCCAGGTTGGTCTTGATTGAGAAGATGATTGAGAAGAATCTGTACCTGCTTTGCCCCCATATCTAATAAAAAATTGTCTATAACTGTTACTTTCTGCAAAATTAAAATTGCCGTCGTCATAGCCATCGAACCTTACTGTTGATCTTGCTACCAATTGATCTGTATTAGTAGTGTCAACTAATTCATTTAATAAATTTGATGAAGCTTGTAATTTTAAAAAGAATTTACCAGCGTATTCAGCTTTACCACTTTCGTCTTTTGTATTTAAAGTTTCTATAGTTATACCCTGTGCTAAAACTGCTATTCTTGGATTATCTTCATAATCTTGTTCGTCATATAACACTAAAACATCTTCACCAAATTCTTCTTCGAAGGTTACTTCAGCATCGTCATGAGAAGTACTAGTCGGACCAGTCCCAATTTGAAATGATTTTACAGTATAAACTTTTGTTTGTGCTCCACCTACATTCCATCTTATTTTTGAACCCGGTTTCATTGCGTCTTTAGCTTCTAAAGAAATACCATGGCTCCCCGCACTGTATTTATCCTCGTTATTTACTATTTGCACGTCACCAACGTTAAACATGTCTCTTATTATAATAGAGTTGTGATTTGGAACTGGTGTTGACCCAGGCTCTAAAAACCAAGCTTTACCACCTGATTGTGATGCTTGCGTTCCCATATATCCACCATCTCTTGTTGCATCATCAGGCTGCGTACTGTAGCCAGAATCTCTATTAAATTGTCTTCCAAAATTAAAGTATTCGGGAACATAATCGGGTCTTAATGGTTTAGCTAAGAAATCAGGTACGGTATTAAGTTTATCTAAAACTTTAAATTTAGTACCATCTTCACTTAAGTTATTGCCTGCTTTTTTCTTTAATAATAATATATCCTCTTCTTTTACTTTGTTAATTTCTGAAGATGGAAAAGATATATATATTGCGCCTTCGTCGTCTTGATAAAAACTATCTGCACATAAATTATATGTTGTTGAAGATATTTCTTTTATAAAGTATTTATAATTTTCAAATCCGCTTGCTCCCCCGTTAGTAACACTAACTTCAAATTGTGTTTTATTTTTAGCTTGATTAAAAGGAACTTTTATAATACCTGATTTATCAGTTAATACTGGTGTTTGCCTGCCATATTTGTCTATATATACAACACCCAATTGGTATGTTCTATTAGATTTAATAGATAACATTTGCTTTTTATCCTCTATATAGTTAGCATCCGTAGGATTGTATCTGTTTTTTAATTTTACATTAAAAATTGGATTTTCATTTGGTAAATTAAATTGATGTGTGTAATTACCATATATAATTCTATTTGCAGATATTTCTTGTGATTTAGCTTTTTTAGGAACGCTATCAAATAGCCTTAATAATTGATTTGCTTCAATTGTTTTGAATATTTGTTCGTCTTTTATTTCAAATGTGTCAGCTAATACACCATTTATTTTTTTAATTGTATCTACAATATATACATTGCTACTTAAAGAATCCTTATATAATACATCAACTTCTTCAACATCAGTACTAATATTATGGTTTAAATTTTGCAATTCTAATTGTCTTAATGTATTTGTCATTCCTACATTATAGCCATTTTTTGAATCGTATTCAAAATTTTCACCTATTTTATTTGAATCTGGTAAAAAAGCTGCTTTTGAAAATGGTGCAAAACAACTGTATTGTCCATTGGTATATTTATATCTATATGAAAATAATGGAAATTTTAATTCAAATAATGGCTCATCTTCTTCTAATATTGCTTGCCATTGAACAATACCACCCGGTACTGTTTCACTTATTGTTAATAATTCTGAATTAAAAAATGTAGCTTGTGCTACATATGTAGACTTTAATAATATTCTGGCTTCAAGCTTAGTTTCTTCATTACTAGCAGGATCAGTAAAAGTATGTGTTAATATAATTATGTCTCCTGGTTTGTAATTTGGCGCTAAAGAAAATGTACCTACAATATCGTCACCAGAATCTAAAGAATTATCTAATGCTGTAACTTGTCCACCACCATCTGATAAATCTAAATTAACTGTAACAGCTGTATTTCCTTGTGTCCCATTTCCACCTCTTGTAGAGCTGTCCATGTCTAGTGTTGGTGCTTGTAATGGGGATTTTTTAATAACAGTAATTCGTTCTTCTGATAATCCTGTTGTATTTGTAAGAAAATCTGTTGTTTGTGTTTTCCAATATGCAATATCAATTTGCTTTGGTTCATTTAAATTGTCAGTAAAATATAATACACCATCTAATATGTTTATACCTGTAACTAAATAAAATCTATTAAAATTTAAAGCACCTATGCTCCAATCAACCATAACAGGTGATAATGTATTTGTTTCAATATCGTATTCAGCTATTATGTCTCTATTTTCAAATGTGCCATTTATAGGGTGTATAAATTGATTATCTTGTATTAACCAATATATTTTGTTTTCTTTTGTATCTTTAGCATACCCAATGCAATATCCTGATGAAATGATAGATTCACCATTACCAGGAATTGATCCTACAGCAATATTGCCTAAAACATTTTTTAATGCACCTACGTCACTGCCCTCTGAATAATCAACGTCAATGTTTAATGCATCTCTATATTCACCATTAGGAACTAATCTTTCATCAAGGTCTTTATTCATTTTACCTTTTATGAAAGCGTTTTTAATTTCAGGCATATTCTAGTGTTTTAGATGTTTTGATTTACCTCTTAGTGTTTGTGTAAGCTCGGAAAGTTTTATATTTGATAATCTAAGTTTTGCTTTTCTAACGGAAGCAAACTTATCTTTTCTATATCTCATAACTAAATACTCAGGAGTATTTG
>Ga0181585_10003071_pt1 | contig 14721 bp, 12 predicted proteins | sample 071ome_29_FD_132469 | JGI IMG/M metagenome (GOLD analysis project Ga0181585, IMG submission 132469) | Coastal salt marsh microbial communities from the Groves Creek Marsh, Skidaway Island, Georgia - 071407BT metaG (megahit assembly) | ecosystem: Environmental > Aquatic > Marine > Intertidal... | reverse complement strand
TAGCTTCTTGTTTCGATTATCATCTCCAGCCCAAAAAAAAAATTATTTGTTATCCAAGGCGGCCATTTAATCCTTTGTATATGATATCAAAAGTCAGATGGGGGTTGCCTGTTAAATTTACGTCATCTCTTGATGAAGCTGATCTGGAAGTTTACTTTGATGACCATACCAATAGTCAATTTCAAGAAACTACTAATCTTAACAACGTTAGAACAATTAATAAAAATTGCATCGATATTAGTAAGTCACGTGTTGATCATATTTTTAAGCAAGTTTTTGGTTATTCATTAAACGTGGATCCATCGGATGATAATAACCTAATTCTAGAAAAGTCAGAAGAAAATGCAAAACATGACGGAAAAATGATTCAATCACCCATTCATCCTCATTTGATTGATCAAAGTAAAGTTTATCAGAAAGTTATAAATAATATCTACAATGATTTTGCTATCGACTATCGAGTAGTATGGGTCAAAGATGAAATAGCTCTTACATATGTTAAATATGCTTTAAAAAAAGATAGGTTTAAATCAAAAACTGTTTACTCCAAAACAGTATCTATTTCTAAATTATTTACCAAATCAGAAATAAAATTAATCAAAAGTTTTTGTAAAAAATTTCAATTAGACTTTGGTGAATTAGACATACTGCGAGATCGGCAAACTAAAAAAATATATATTGTTGATGTTAATAAAACTGCTTGGGGACCACCTGATAAGATTACATTGCAAGATGGGAAACAAGCAATTCAAATTATTAATAAAAAGTTTCAAAAAAGTTATCTAAATTAAAAACCCCTCCTTAAAAAAAAGAGGGGTTTATGAGGAGGCGCAGTACGTACTTAGTTATTAATTTGATAGACTGCCGTTGAGCCTGAAAGCTCGTAAGCCCCAATTAGTAATGGGCCATCATTTAGGGCTTTATAGGCTGGCGGGGTTTTATCTGCAGGGATGAAGACTAATGATTCTGGAGATATATCTCCTCCTGTCATCTTGGTGCCATCGCCAAAAAAGTTTCTACCGTTAAAGTATCCAACAAATTTTGGTTTAATAATGCCTGTAATGTCATACATCATTATTCCACCTTGTCTTTCTAGGCCAACAAAAGCGTATGTTTTTCCGTCGATTTCTCCTACTGTTATTGCTTCAGGTTCAGCTCCCTTGTCATCACTTCTATCATCAAAAGATCCCGCATCCTCATTCCAGTTAAAAAAACCAGTGAAAGCAGTTCTTACTGCTATGTCATTTCCACTATCGTAAATAATCTTTCCTGAGTTACCGTCCATAATGGCAAAAGACCTTCCACCGTAGCCATAGATTTCTTCATAGAGACCATCACCGTTTGAGTCGCCCATCGTAGTGGTAGTTTTCAAACGCCCAAGATTTTCACTTTGTTGAAGTTCTTTTGCATTGGGAAATGCAGAAGGGTCAAGAGCTAGATCTTTTACTCGAACCTCTTCAGAAAAACCATCGTAGTCTTTTGCATCACCCTCATTAGCCATTAAAATGTAATCATACATTTCACCATTAATTTCTTTGGTTACAACTACAATAGTATCTGGCTGATACATTCCTTTTACTGGCCAAGGCTGAATGTTTACTCTGTTATCTTTATTAGATGCATCGAGAGCAGACTGTGACCAGTCTTTGTACCCAAGACCGAAGTAATCAGTAACAATGCCATATTCTAAGTTAATTTTTGCAATAACATTGTTTTCTTGTAGCGAAACATAAGCATGTTTGGAGTCCCCACTTACCGCGATGTATTCCGGTTCCGCATCTTGTTCAAAGGTAGCACCAGGTTTAACAATTCTTCCACCCTCAGGAGCACCATTTCTGGTAAAATAAACATGACGAATACGATCCTCACTAGGACCCACAAACCAGTTATTAAGATCAATTATGGAAACCGAACCTTTGGGATCGATTGAATAATCATCATTAGGTTCACCCTCATTTGCGACAAGAGCATATTTACCATCAGGACTAAAAGCTACATTGTCTGGAAGGGCTCCTACGCTGTATCCAAAAGCTAATTTTAATGTTGCAAGATTATAGAATAAAACCATTCCATTTTCCTGTTTGTTTTCTGCTTCAATAGCTAGCGCTAAAAGACCAGCCTCTTCTGATACGGCCACACTGTTTATTCCACCAACTCCTGCACGAGGATTAATAGAAATTTCTTTTTTTGTGTATGGGAGGTTTGCGATGCTTAAAACATCAACAGTTTTAGTAAGATTATTTGTCACAAAAATTCTACTTCTACTGGGGTCATAGGCTGCAATTTCTGAACCGCCCTCATCCCAAGAGAATGTTGAATAACCTGTAATTTTATTCAGTTCTAGCGCTTGTGCGCTTGAAAAAAATAAACCAAGGATAATTATTAGGAATCTCATTATTTTTCTCCAATTATTATTTAAATAATCAGTAGAAAGGATGAAGATGTAACTTTAATTAAACTTATATTAACGAAATATTAAAAATTTCTGACTGTTTCAAATAATTTATAAACCTTATTGGCCTTGGTGATCATTTGATAATCTGATAAATCATTTTGATTTTGCAAATCAGCTTTTAAAGATAAATTTTTTAATGCAGCTGATGACCCTTTGCTCCAAGAATATAGAAAATGAATAATTAATCCAAATTCATATCCAAAAGATCTCTGCTCATCATTTAAATAATTAAGTACCTTTTCTATTTTTTTATTACAAACATCTTGTAAGAGAATATCTTTGCAATGGCGAAGGTACACTAAATAAGCAATTAAAATTCTTTCAGAGTAATCAATGCCAATTAAAGGAAGATTTAATATTGAGTTAAATGCATAATGAGCTCTATTTTTTGATCCTTGCTCCCAGCCAAAATCTGATATTTTACAGGCTAGTTGAAGGATCCTGAGCCTCTGATCAGATAATTTTTTTTCTTTATACTTTAAATACTTTTTTTCAATCCAACTAAATGACCTTTCATTAAACAAAAGAAATCGACATCTTTGTTTTGCTATAAGGTTTAAAGAAATTTCTGTTGGGTCTTGATTTTGATACTTTTTTGGTAATTTACTAAAAATATAGCCTTCTCTTATTCCATAGCGAGGGTAAACCAACTCTTCGCACTGCGTGAGAGTATAAATTTTTTCAAGAACCTTTAGGGCAATATGTAAATGTTTGACTCGATCAATTGATATCTTAGGAACTTTAGAAAGTTCATCAAAGTCAAGAATACTAATTTTAGATTGGAGATTTTTAAATTCTTCCTTTTTAATTTTTAATTGATGAATTTCATTAAGGGGGAGTTCATTAAAATGAATAAAACATCTAGCGATTGATCGAAACGTTCCTCCAATTAAATAAAACTTTTTTTGTCGTTTATGTTTGGTTGAAAGCTCTTTATGAAAATTTTTAATATCTTTGTCTTTATGATCAAAATTTAATATTCCCACAGGGAAAGAATTTATTTTACTTATCTTCTTTTGATGAATATGCGCAAGTTCAAGGCTTCCGCCACCCAAATCAATCATGGTTCCTGAGGCATCGGGAATAGCAGCTATTACTCCTTTGGCAGCAAGCTCAGACTCTTCAGATCCTTGAAGCGTTATAACTTTTCCTTTGAAAACTTTAGATATTTTATTGATGATTTGTTTGCGATTAGATGCATTTCTAATTGCTGCAGTACAAAGGGCTATATTTTGATTAGTTTTTATTTCCTCTAAAATTGAATTAAAAAAAATTATTGAATTAATACATTTTCTTTCGGCTTCTTTGGTGATTTCTTTCGTACCCGGTTTATATTCACCTAAACCGCAAAAAAATTTTTTGTTATATAAGACATCAGGATTTCTCATATTTCCTTTGTAAATACAAAGTCGAACAGAGTTTGAGCCAATATCAATTAGACCAACAGAATCTCTTTTATTGAGCATGTTTTTTAATACTTATAAATTAACTATATGAAAAAGTTAATTCTTTTAAGACATGCAAAGTCCTCATGGAATGAGACCAATTTAGACGATATTGACAGACCTCTCTCTAAAAGAGGAATTTATAGTGCTCAATTAATGCGAGTTTTCATCCAAACAAACTATAAAAAAAATATTTCTCTAATTTATTCTTCTTTATCAAAAAGAACAAAATCCACATGCGAAATAGTTTTTCAAAATAAAATAAAAATAAATTATGACAAACGGCTTTATACATTTAATCACCAAGACTTACTGGCTTGGATAAAAAAGGAAGGGAGTAATAATCAAATTTTTCTAGTAGGTCATAATCCGGCTCTCTCAGACTTAATCCAACACCTCTCTAGAACAAAAGAAGAAATATTATTTCCCACATGCGCTTTATGTGAGATTCATTTGAACATTGATTCATGGAATGATATTAAAAAGAACAGTGGTGAAATAAAACTACTGCAGAAAGTTAAAAATTTAAAAAATTATAATTTTATAAAATGAAAAAATATATCAATCGAGAAATTTCTTGGCTTCGTTTCAACGAACGGGTTAATGAAATTTCATTTGATCCCGATGTGCCTATTTTAGAAAGATTGAATTTTATTAGTATTGCAGCATCAAATCTTGATGAGTTTTTCTCTGTGCGAGTAGCAGGTCTGATTGAGCAGGCTAAATTAGATCCTAGTAAAAGAAGTTATGATGGTTTGACCGCAAAAGAGCAATTATTGCAAGTAGATCAATTTACAAGAAACTTAATTTCCAAACAAAATCAATCATTTGAGAAAATTGAAAAAGAATTAAAAAAACACAAAATTTATATTGTACGTAATAAGTTTTTAAAAAAACATATTAGTAAAATTGATAATTTCTTTGATACTGAAATCCAATCTATTTTAACTCCAATCACGGTAGACGCTACACATCCTTTACCATTTATTCCTAATTTATGTCTCAGTTTAATTGCTAAAATTAAACATAAAAAAACTCACCAACAATTTGTCTCAGTAGTAAGAATTTCAGATTTAAAGCTACGTTTTTTTAAGATTAATGACTCAAACGGAACCTACTTTTATCCCATAGAAGAAATAATTACTTTTCAGCTAAAAAAGATATTTCCCGATTTTCTCATACAGGATACTAATCTTTTTCGAGTTATTCGTGATAGTGACTTAGATGTTCTTGAAGAGGCAGATGATCTAATTAGAGAATTTAAAAAATTAGTACGCGAGCGAAAGCGTGGTGAAGTTATTCGCCTAGACGTTCAAAAAAAACTCAACCATGATTTTAAAAAATTAATCACTGATGAATTAAGCGTATCTGATAATGAAATTTTTGAGTATGAAGATCTTTTAGGCTTTGATCAACTCTCCGAAGTATACGGGAATATAGAGAATAAAAAACTTAACTATAAAAAATTTAAACCTAGGTTCCCAGAACGCATAAAAGATTTTGGTGGTGACTGTTTTGCTGCGATTAAGAAAAAAGATCTTTTGGTTCATCATCCATTTGAGTCTTTTGATGTAGTAGTGAGTTTTCTTCAACAAGCAGCCAGAGACCCTAAAGTGATAGCCATCAAACAAACTCTTTACAGAACCAGTGATCAATCACCAATTATTGAGGCACTTACTAGAGCTGCTGAAAACGGCAAATCGGTTACAGCTGTTGTAGAGTTAAAAGCTCGATTTGATGAAGAAAAAAATTTGAAGTGGGCAGAAAATTTAGAAAAAGCAGGCGTTCAAGTGGTTTATGGATTTATGAATTTAAAAATTCATGCCAAAGTTTCAATGGTTATTCGAAGAGAACAAAACAAATTAAATCATTACATCCATTTTGGCACAGGAAACTATCACCCTCAAACAGCTAAAATTTACACCGATCTTTCATTTTTTACTTGCGACCCTGATTTAGCTAATGATGCAAGTAGACTCTTTCATTACATGAGTAGTTATAATTTATCAAAAAATTATAAGAGAATTTCTTATTCTCCAGTAAATCTTCGTGAAAAATTATACTCTCATATTGACCATGAAATTGAATTAGCCAAAAGAAATAAGCCCGCCAACATCTGGGTTAAAATGAACAATCTAGTTGATCAAAAAATGATTGATAAACTCTATAAGGCATCTCAAGCAGGAGTAAAAATTACTTGTTTAATTAGAGGCATTTGCTGTCTGATTCCAGGAGTGAAAGGACTTTCAGAAAATATTAAAGTTATAAGTATTGTGGGAAGGTTTTTAGAACACTCTCGTATTGTTTGTTTTGGTAAAGGCAAAACACTTCCTCACAAAGATTCTAAAATATACATTTCTTCAGCTGATTGGATGGGTAGAAACTTTGATCGAAGGGTTGAAACCCTAGTTCCCATAGACAACAAAACAGTTCATGAACAAATACTTTTTCAGATTATGAACACAGCAATTAATGACAATGCCAATGCTTGGATATTAAACAGTGATGGCTATTACAACAGAATAAATGACAAAGGGTCTAAGCCCATTAATTCTCATAAATATTTTATGATCAATCCTAGCTTATCCGGAAGAGGGTCGGCTTTAAGAAAAGTTCAAAAAATTATCAAGAAATCATGACTGTAGTTTTTTTGTCATTCATTATTGTAGTCATAAATTTGATATTATTTTTTAACGTTTCTTTATTTTATTTTATCATATTTCTTCTAGCGCAAGTATTGCTCTATTTCGTTATTTATTTTTTCCTTGAAGATTACTTAGATAAAACCATCTTTGATTTTGATAGCGGTTCTCCTGTCTTTAAGAAAATACGATACAAACTTCAACAAAATATTATGGATAGAGAAAGAAGAATTGAGCTAGGTGATAAACAGAGTTTAGAATACCAAGATATTCTTAATTCTCTTGATTTAATGTTAGGGATTATCGACATTGATTTTAATTTAATTTTTGTAAACTATAAATTTAAAGAAGTTTTTCAACTAGATAAAGCGGACAATCTCAAGACAGTCCTTAGAGACCTTGCCTTCTCATCACAAGTTAAAGATGTAATTAACAATAAAGAAAAAAAAACATTTGAATGGCATCGTCCCATTCCAAATAATCAATTTTATGACGTAGTTGCTTTTCCCATTAATAATTTTTTTTGTATTGTACTAAAAAATATTACTACTATTCGAAATCTTGAAACTGTTCGAAAAGACTTTGTAGCAAACGTGAGCCATGAGTTAAAAACTCCTCTATCGTCAATTATTGGTTATACAGAAACTTTATCAATGGCTAAAAATGAGAAAGATAAAAATAAATTCATTCAAATCATCTTAGAACAGTCGACCCGTATGAAAAATTTGATTGAGGATTTGTTGAGCTTAAGTACCTATGAAAATTATGAAAATTCTGAAATTAAAAAAAATTGCAGTGTGATTAAGGCAATCAATGTTGCCATAAATTCTTTAGAATCAAAATCAAAAGAAAAAAATATATCTATATTTTTTGATGATCAAAAAGAAGAAATTGAAGTAGCTTGCTCACAGGAGGAGTTAGTTCAAATTGCAATTAATATAATTGATAACTCCATAAAATATTCAAAAGAAAACACAAATATTTTCATTGAATATCATATTTTGGGTGAAACACAGAGCTCACAAAAATATTTGGATATTGTTTTCAAAGATCAAGGATTTGGGATAGCTGAGGAACATATTCCAAGATTGACAGAAAGATTTTATCGAACAGATGTAGCTCGATCACGTGAGGTTGGTGGAACTGGCTTGGGACTTTCCATTGTAAAACATATTTTGAATAACAATCGCGGATTTATTGCTATTAACAGTAAAATTGGCAAAGGTTCAGAGTTTCGAGTTTCTCTACCGTTGGTTATTTCATAAAACTTTAACATTTCTTTAACATTTAATTTATTTGAGACCGATATGAATCGAGCTCTATTAACTTATAACAAAGGAAATTTAATAATGAAAAAATCAATCGTATCATTATTTGCTCTTGTGGTTTCAACACTTTTTGCTGCTGAATCTTTTGCAAGAGATCAAATAAATATCGTTGGTTCATCAACAGTTTACCCATATGGAACAGTAAACGCCCAAAGACTTGGTGAATCAGGATTTAAAACTCCTACATACAACCCAACAGGTACTGGTGGTGGAATGAAATTATTCTGTGCTGGTGTTGGTGTTGAGCATCCTGATATCACAGGTGCATCAAGAAACATGAAATCCAAAGAAGCTAAGCTTTGCTTAGAAAATGGTGTTACTAATGTTATCGAAGTGATGTGGGCAAACGACGGAATTACTTTCTCACACTCAAACACAGCTGAAGATTTTGCTTTAACTAGAAACGACATTTGGAAAGCAATGTCTGCTCATGTTGTAGTTGATGGTGAAGTTGTAGAAAATCCATATTCATCATGGAACGAGATTAGAGACGATCTTCCTGACTACAAAATTGAAGTATTAGTTGCTCCTCCATCTTCAGGAACAAGAGATGCTTTTGACGGTGGTGTAATGGAAAAAGGTTGTGAACTTCCAGAAGAAATGGAAGATGACTGTGTTCTTTACAGAGAAGATGGAAGAATAATCGAAATGGGTGAGAACGATACACTAATCGCACAAAAACTTAACGAAGATAACCAGCGTTTTGGTTACTTTGGTTACTCTTATCTAAAAGATAATGGTGACAAGCTAAAAGCTGCGAGTGTTGAAGGTGTTTTACCATCAGGTGAGACAATTGCTTCTTACGAGTACCCAATGGCAAGACCATTATTTATTTACTTAAAAGCTGACCACATTGGCGTTGTACCTGGTATTCAGGAATTCGCTCAAATGATGGTAAGCGATGAAGCTATCGGTGATAACGGTTATTTAACAAAAATTGGTGCTGCTCCTATGGTTCCTGAGCTAATCTCAAGAGTTAAGAACGTAACTGATAACTTAGACGCTATGGGCTTTAGCATCGAAGCATGTGCAAATAAAGAACATCCTCTAAAAGATGCAGGCTACGCTTTCTCAGGAAAGCTTTGCCCGTAATCTTATAAAAATTATTCACAAAAGGGGCAGAATTTCTGCCCCTTTTTCTCACAAAAAATATAAACTACGCACCTAGATGGTCTATCTTGCCCTCCTTCTTCTCTTTATAGTCTCTTATAGTTTTTATTATTTTGGAAAAAATAGGGCGCTTAAAATAAAGTTTACTGGTGATCAAAAATTAGCATCCCTGCCTGATTACTACGGATATTTTTTAGTACTTGTGGTTTTTTTACCGTCACTGATTATCTGGTTTATCCTTCTTTTATACAAATCTAATTTTCAAGAATTATATGTGATGTCTCCATCACTTTTTCCAGACATTGCTCAGTGGAGTGATGCGAAGTTTGGATTAATTATGAACAAAATTTCTAATCTTGCCTTAATCGTCAATATTCCAGAGGCAGACTTATTAAAGGGCCAAACCTCATTACTAAACATGTCTTCAGAGAGTGAATTAATTGCAGCAAAAAATCTTGCTTCTTTTGATAATATTTATGGCTGGTCCATTGTCATTGTCTTTATCTTGCTTCCAGTTATTTTAGGGCTTTCTGTTTCACGATTGATCAATCAAAAACTGAACGTTCAGCCCATTGTTGAGAAGACTATTATCAATATTATTCGATTCAGTTCGATAGTGGCTATTCTAGTTACTTTTGGAATATTTTTTTCTCTAATTTTTGAAGCAATTAAATTCTTCCAGTATGTTAATTTTGCAGATTTTTTCTTTAACACCGCATGGAACCCTAATCGCGCTTGGGTAATTAGCAGTGGCGAAACAGTTGACCCGGAAATTTTAAAGGATGCTTTTGGGTGGGTGCCTTTGCTGACTGGAACATTGCTCGTGGGCTCTGTTGCTATGTTTGTTGCGATACCTTTAGGGCTCGCCTCAGCCATCTATCTTGCAGAATATGCGTCCTCTAAAGTCAGAGATATTGCAAAACCTATCATTGAGATATTGGCAGGAATCCCCACTGTGGTATACGGATTTTTCGCAGCTTTAACACTTGCGCCGATGCTCAAGAATTTTGGCGACTCTATTGGTATTGATATATCTGCTGAAAGTGCATTAGCAGCAGGCCTTGCTATGGGGGTAATGATTATTCCTTTTGTCTCTTCACTAAGTGATGACGTTATTCGATCGGTTCCGAACTCACTTCGAGATGGTTCATATGCCTTAGGGGCCACAAAATCAGAAACTATAAAAAAGGTTGTGTTGCCAGCAGCACTACCCGGAATTATGGGTTCATTTCTACTAGCAGTGTCAAGAGCTATTGGCGAAACAATGATTGTGGTGATGGCAGCAAGTCTTCGTGCTAATTTAACGTTTAATCCACTAGAACCTGCTACTACTATTACAACACAAATTGTGACAGCTCTTATTGGAGATGTTGAATTTGAAAATCCCAAAACATTAGTTGCTTTTGCGCTAGGTCTATCCTTATTTGTAATGACATTAATTCTTAACATTATTGCTATAACTATTGTTAGAAAGTATCGAGAAAAATATGACTAATATTAAGAAACGATTAAGTGCTGAAAGGCGATTTAAATTTTATGGACAGTTAGGAGTTTTTCTTTCATTGCTTTTTGTAACACTATTAATGCTAAAAATTTTTACTACAGGCAGCGGGGCATTTTTTAGAACAACTATTGAGGCAGATGTATTTTTCGATCCGAATTTTATGCAGGTGGATAAAAATTCTTCTGATAAAGAAATTTCCAGAGCTTCCTTTGAGGCCCTAGCAGACAGTGTTGTTAATTATAATTTTAAAGATTTAAATGAAGATCAATTTATAAAAGTTCGAGAGATGTTTACTCGACGATTTGACTATCAATTAAGAGATTATTTTTTAGACAATAAAGATGATTACAAAAAAACTGTAAAGTTGAAAATTACAGCATCCTCTGATCTTGATCAAATTGTGAAAGGCAATTACCCAAGAAATGTTCCTGAGGCACAAAGAAAAATTAATGACTATCAGTTATCAATTTTAGATGAACTCAATAAACAAGAGCGCATTGGCTCTACTTTTAATTTTTGGTTTTTTACTAATGGAGATTCAAGAGACCCTGAGACCGCAGGTATTTGGGGGGCTATTATGGGTTCGTTTTATGCCTTAATGGTTTGTCTTGCCTTTGCTTTCCCAATTGGTCTTTTCGCTTCCGTCTATTTAGAGGAGTATACCAAGCCAGGCAAAATCACTGATTTAATTGAGGTCAACATTAATAATTTAGCTGCTGTACCTTCTATCGTATTTGGTCTTTTGGGGTTAGGAATGTTAATTGGGGTCTTTAATATGCCCTTTCAAGTACCACTTGTTGGAGGGCTAACATTAGGATTCATGACTTTGCCAACAATTATTATTGCATGCCGATCTTCATTAAGAGCCGTGCCACCTTCTATTCGACATGGAGCCTTAGCCCTAGGTGCCACTAAAACACAAACAACATTTCACCATGTAGTTCCCTTAGCTCTGCCCGGTACATTGACCGGAACTATCATTGGTATGGCCCAAGCATTGGGAGAAACCGCGCCACTTTTAATGGTGGGCATGGTTGCCTTTGTTATGGAAATTCCAGGGGGGCCACTGGACCCAGCTACGGGTCTTCCATCTCAAATTTATCTTTGGTCAGAGAGTGCGGAAAGAGGTTTTATAGAGAAAACTTCAGCAGGGATTATGCTGCTATTGTTATTTCTTATTGCAATGAATTTAACGGCTGTTTTAATAAGAAGAAAGGTTGAAGTTAAATGGTAGATAATAATAATTTTGCGTTGAAAACAAATAATGTTTACGTGCACTACGGAAATAAGATGGCCATCAATAATGTTGCCCTTGATTTTCCTAAAAATGAGGTGACATCTCTGATTGGACCTTCTGGTTGTGGAAAATCTACTTTCTTAAGATGTCTTAATAGAATGAATGACGTCATTGACAGTTGTAAGGTTGAAGGATCATTTATTATGAATAACACCATTGATATTTATAGTGATGATTTACCTATTGAGAATTTAAGAGAAAAAATTGGAATGGTTTTTCAAAAGCCAAACCCATTCCCAAAAAGCATATATGAAAATGTTGCTTATGGTCCCAAAATCCATGGAGTAACATCCTCTCAAAGTGAACTTGATGATTTGGTTAAAGAATCACTTCACAGAGCTGGGTTATATGATGAGGTTAAAGACAGATTGACAGATGTTGCTACTGGTTTATCAGGGGGACAGCAACAGCGTTTATGTATTGCAAGAGCTATTTCTATTAAACCTGAAATAATCCTTATGGATGAACCCTGTTCTGCTCTTGATCCTATTGCGACTGCAAAAATAGAAGATTTAATTAATGAACTTAAAGAAAACTATACTATTATAATAGTAACTCACTCTATGTCTCAGGCTTCGAGAGTGTCAACAAAAACCGCTTTTTTTCATCTGGGAAATTTGATTGAAGAGGGCGATACATCTAAAATATTTACTAAGCCTGATAAAGAACAAACAAATGATTATATTACTGGAAGGTTTGGTTGATTTTAAATGAAAGAACATACAGATAAAAATTTTGAAAATAGACTAACAACAATTCGCGATCAATTAAGCGAGATGAGTGCTGTTGTTGAAAAACAATTATCATTAGCAACTAGTTGTATTAAATCAAAAGATAGTGATTGTTCTGATGCAATACAAAATCTAGACCTACAAGTTGATGATTTTGAAAAAGCTGTTCGTGATGAATGCTTTGAGGTGCTCACTCTCCACCGTCCTGTTGCTAGCGATTTAAGATTAGTATTTACCGCGTTAAAAGTTTCAAAAGAAATGGAAAGAATAGGCGATCATTGTCGAGGTCTATCCAACAAAGCCATAAAGTCTAAGTCAGACTTAGAACCAGAGATCATAGAAGAACTTTCCGCGCTAGGTAAGTCTGTTTTATCTTTAGTTCATGAGGTTTTCGATAGTCTTTTTGCTGGAAACCAAGAAAAAGCAAAGGAGTCATGGAGAAGAGATTTAGAAATAGATAAATTATATAAATCAATTTTAAAAACTTTAATCGACAAGATGGAAAAAAACGAGTCAATTGTTGAGTCTGGTACACAACACATTCTAATTGCTAAATCTTTAGAGAGAATCGGAGATCATGCTGCAAATATCGCGGAGGAAGTCATTTTTAACATTTCCGGTCAGTACCAAGATCTTGAAAAAATAAGGCTTTAGTTAACTAATCATGTCAAACGACAAAGTCTTAATCGTTGAAGATGAAAAGCCTATCTCCGAACTTATAGGCTTTCACTTAGAGTCACAAAATTATATTACTAAATTTGCCTATGATGGAGAAACGGCGGTTGAGTCTGTAGAGTCATGGTTACCTGACTTAGTGGTATTAGATTGGATGCTCCCTAATATTTCAGGGATTGAAGTTTTAAAAAGAATTCGCCGCAAGGATGCCTCTAAAAATATCCCAGTCATTATGCTCACGGCCAAAGGTCAAGAGGATGATAAGGTTCGTGGTTTTGAACTGGGTGTTGACGATTATATCTTAAAACCATTTCTACCTAGTGAATTGTTAGCTAGAGTGAAAGCATTACTTCGACGATCAAAGAAAAGAGAAAATGATGATAATTTAATTTTTCAAGATATCGAAATTAATCTAACTTCCAGAAGAGCAAAACGTCAAGGTAGACGTTTAAATTTAGGTCCAACAGAGTTTAATTTATTAAAATTTTTTATTGAAAACAAAGGCCGTGTCTTTTCTCGTCAACAATTACTAGATAATGTTTGGTTGAACGATGCCTATGTAGAGCCGCGAACAGTAGATGTCCATATTCGCCGACTTCGAAAAGAACTGAACCTGTCAGGCGGTAAAGATTTTATTCGCACTGTTCGATCTGCCGGTTACTCTATCGATTCTGAACTTTAAATGAAAAAAATTTTGGTCCTTTGCACGGGCAACTCTTGTCGTTCGATTATGGCGGAAGGATTAATCAATCATTTTGGTAAAGATGATTTTCAAGCCTTCAGCGCAGGAAGTAATCCGGCGGGCTATGTTCATCCCATGAGTATCAAAACTTTAGAAAAATCAGGTATTTTTAAATCAGATTATAAAAGCCAATCTTGGGACGAATTCAGTGATATGAATTTCGACTTAGTGATTACAGTTTGTGATAATGCTGCTGGTGAAGCTTGCCCTGTTTATTTAACTAGTGCTCCGAAAGTTCATTGGGGAGTAGAAGATCCAGCTAAATTTAAGGGCAGTGTGGAAGAAATTGAAAATGAATTCCAGCGGATCTTCACAATTCTTGCGAAACGAACCCACGCAATGGTTGAAACTTATAAAAAAGATCAAGAATTAAATATCCAAAAATTGAAAGATATTGGAAACTTAATTTAAATTTCATTTCTATTTAACAATAAAAAGTAAACTGCTATTTGGAAGACTGATTTTAATAAAAAGCATATTTTGCCTCCTTCCTCTTATTTATATTTTTTTCAGTCTTCCAAAAGTTTATTTAAATTATATTTTTTATCCTAGATAAATTGTAAGGAGAGCAATTTAGGAATTTAAGATTTTTTTTCAAACACTTGCACGTAGACAGTATAGGCAATTCCCAGCCCAAAGACTTGAGATCCAATGAAGAAGAGGATAGTAGAGGGATGGATACCGGTAAAGGACTCCGTTAGCATTCTTGCAATTGTGACGGCGGGATTAGCAAAACTAGTTGAAGAAGTAAAAATGAGTGCAGCACAAATATATATTCCCACGTTAAAAGCT
>Ga0181585_10003065_pt1 | contig 14732 bp, 13 predicted proteins | sample 071ome_29_FD_132469 | JGI IMG/M metagenome (GOLD analysis project Ga0181585, IMG submission 132469) | Coastal salt marsh microbial communities from the Groves Creek Marsh, Skidaway Island, Georgia - 071407BT metaG (megahit assembly) | ecosystem: Environmental > Aquatic > Marine > Intertidal... | reverse complement strand
TTCGACTCATGAGCCAGTTAACCATCCAATTAGTCTCTATGCTGCAACAAAAAAAGCGAATGAATTAATGGCTCATACATACAGCCACTTATACCAACTACCAACTACTGGTCTAAGATTTTTCACAGTTTATGGTCCTTATGACAGACCAGATATGGCTCTTCAGAAGTTCACAGAAGCAATCATATCTGGCGAAAAGATTAAAGTATTCAATTATGGTAAACACAGAAGAGATTTCACATATATTGATGATATTGTTGAAGGAATAATAAGAGTAATTGACAATATTCCTCTAGGTAGAGATAAGTGGAATCCATTAAGTCCGGATCCTTCGTTTTCAACTACACCATATAAAATTTATAACATAGGCAGAAACAAACCTGAAGAATTAAATAAATACATTGAATTACTTGAGAAATATTTAAAAATTAATGCGAAGAAAGAACTGTTGCCACTTCAACCTGGTGATGTTCCAGATACATATGCTGATGTAGATGATTTAGTAAATGAATTAGAATATGAGCCAAAGATTAGTATTGAAGAAGGCATAAAGGAATTTGTTAATTGGTATAAAGCCTTCTATATAGCTTAGTAAATAATTTCTTTTATATCTTCTATAGAGTTTATAACGAAACTAGCTTTGGTTAATGTCTCATCTATATCATGCCCACTTCTCACAAGAATGGTTTTATAGATTCCTGATTCTCTAGCGGCTGTTATATCAACTTCCTTATCTCCAATCATCCATGAGTTATCTCTATCAATAGAGTGTTTTTCCATGGCACTTATAAGCATCCCAGGTTTTGGTTTCCTGCATTTGCAACCATCATCTGGACTGTGGGGGCAGAAAAAAGTGTCAAGAATGTCAATACCTCGTTTTTTAAATTCATTAATCATCCAATTATTTAAGTGATGAAAATTATCTATATTATAGATACCTCTTGCGATACCTGACTGGTTGGTAACAACAATAAAAGAAAAACCCATTTTTTTAAGATAAATAAAAGAAGAGAAATCTTTGTCTATAAATTTGAAATCTGAGATCTTATGTAAATAACCAACTTCATGATTTATTACGCCATCTCTATCTAGAAAGATAATTTTTCTTGTCATTTAATAAAGACTTTTTTATGTTATTACTTAAAATATTTTAAATGGAGAACAGACTTACAGTAGTTATTATTACCTTTAATGAAGAGAAAAATATTGAAGAAGCAATCTTATCCGCCTCTTTTGCTTCGGAGATTTTAGTGTTAGATTCAGGCTCAACAGATTCTACATGTAAATTAGTAGAACTTAATGGAGGTAAATTATTTCATCAAGATTGGCTTGGATTTGGTCCTCAAAAAAATAAAGCAATTGGACTTGCAGAGAACGATTGGGTATTCGTACTTGACGCAGATGAGAGGTTTACGCCTGAACTCCAAAAGGAAGTTCAGAAGCTAGTTAAAAATCCAGAATGTGATGGATACTTTGTGGCAAGGCTAAATAACTTCTTTGGAAAAAATATTAGATTCTGTGGACTATACCCGGATTACTCATTAAGGTTGTTTAACAAAAAGAAAGCAAAATACTCAAATTCTCAGGTCCATGAGAGCGTTCAAATGAAAGGTAAATCCAGAAACCTCAAAAACCATTTACTTCATTACGCCTATGAATCGACAAGTGAGTTTGTAGAAAAGCAAAGAAAGTATGCATCTCTTAGTCAAAAGAAAAAGAATAACCTAAAGGCTTACTTTTCTCCATTTTGGGTATTTGTAAAAATTTATTTTCTTCGCTTGGGTATTCTCGAAGGATGGCGAGGTTTTTTTATTTCCATTACATATGCAAGATATACTTTCTGGAAATATAAAAAATGAGAATCTTAATTACTAAATTCAAAAGTTTAGGTGATGTAATTCTTTTGACACCTCTTATTGGAAATTTACGTCTAGCATATCCAAATGCAGCAATCGATGTTCTTGTTAAATCAGGAACTGAGGGTGTATTAAAAAATAACCCTAATCTTAATAACGTAATGTTATTAAAAAACAAATCAACTGGGATCTCAAAATTTTTAAGTCACTTAGTTGTTTTCCTGAAAATTAGAAGTAAGAGATATTCTATAGTTATTACTACTGACCGAGGGGAGAAAAGCTCAATCCTTGCAAGACTTTCTAATGCAAAAATTAAAATAGGTAGAAAAAATGATTCCTTGCCTTCGCTTAATAAATATTTTACTAATTTCTTTGACTTTCACGGAGAAAGACATGTTATAGATTTAAACTTAGACCCAATTAATATCCTGGGCCAAGAGATAAAATTTAAAGGACTAGAAATTTTTCCAGATCAAAGTGATCGAGAAGTTGTCAAGAATCATTTAAAAGGTATTAAAGAGTTCATCCATGTTCATCCTGTATCGCAGTGCGATTATAAAGCAAATAATGATATTCTTATGGCTAAGATCATAGATTTCTGCGAAATTGATCTTGGCATAAAAGTTGTTATTACTGGATCTGGAATTAAAGATGAGATAAAAATATCAAATATACTAAAAAGAGTAGAGTCTAACCCCATCAATATGTGTAGTAAATTGAGTCTCTTAGAGGCTGCTTCTTTAAATAATTTCGCGAGCCTTCTAGTTGTTGTTGATACTGCTATGATGCATATTTCGACAGCAAATGATACGCCTGTAATAGCTTTTTTTGGCCCAACCGCAGTAAATAACTGGGGCCCATGGGATAAAAATCTTTATACAAATTCTTATATCCGGACAGGTGGTATCCAAACGCATGGAAAGCATACTACTATATCAAGTGATTTTAGTTGCATACCATGTTCTAAAAGTGGCTGTGAAAATTCTGGGGTAAGTGAATGCTTAAATAAAATTGAGTTTAAGAGTGTAACTTCTCAAATAATAAAAACCTTGGAGAGAAGGTCTTGATAAAAGTGCTACATACAGAATGGTCAGATGGATGGGGAGGTCAAGAAATAAGAATAATTAATGAAATGAAATGCCTCAGAAATTCTGGCGTTAAAGTTTATTTAGCATGTAAAGATGAGAGCCAAATTAAACTTAAAGCAAAAGAAAACAATATTGAGGTCTTTACCCTGCCTTTCTCTGGAAATACTGACCTCAGAACAGTCTTTTCATTGGTTAAAATTATTCAAAAATTGAAGATAGATATTCTTAACACTCATAGTGGTAAAGATACTTGGGTAGGGGGAATTGCAGCTAAAATCTGCAGAATTAAGTTCATAAGAACACGGCATTTATCAAATCCCATAAATAAATCAAAATTTAATTTTATTAATCAGCTCGCAGATTACATCATTACTACTGGTGAATCTGTAAAGGAAAGCATGATTAATGACAACAGAATAGCGCCTGAAAAAATTTGCTCAATACCTAGTGGTCCAGATGAAAATGTCTTTGATCCTAAAATCCACGATTACGATTCATGCCGAGTGAAATTCGGTATAGAAGAAAACGATTTTGCAATTGGCATGCTTTCGGTCTTAAGAAAATTCAAAAGACATGATAAATTTTTAAGAGTTGCCAGAAAGTTGATAGTTCATTTTCCGAATATTCAATTTAAGTTCTTAATAGCTGGAGAGGGTCCTCAAAGAAAAAATATTGAAGATCTAATAAAAAAATATAAATTAATTAATTGCGTATCTCTTTTAGGTCACATAAATAATCAGGCTGAATTTCTTTCATCCATTAATTTATTTGTTTTGGTTTCCGATTCAGGTGAGGGTGTCCCACAGTCTTTGATTCAAGCCCTTATGATGAATAAATTGGCAATATCAACAGATGTTGGTAGTGTTAAAGATTTGTACTATAGAGATAATTTTAAGATGATTAATAAAGATAGCGAAGAAGTGCTTTATGAATCAGTGATTGACATAATAAACAATAATCAAATTTATAAGGGTATGCAAAAATTAGAAGATGGTCGAAGATTTATTGTTGAGAATTTTTCCGAAGAAGTTATGACTAGGAAAATTTTAGGTATATATAAAAAGTTACTTGATAAATGAATATTTTAATTACAAATTTTCATTTGAAGGACGGCGGAGGGCACAGAACTTATATTAAATATATCTTCAATTTTTTTAATAAAAATGGCCACAATATTTATATTGCTTCACCAAATAGTAGTCATCTCAATTGTCAAATTAGGGAAAGAAACTCTGATGCTATCTTTGATGTTGAATTTCCAACCAAACTTAAAGAAATTGGGAATCTTATAAAAAATATTTTTAAATTAAGAAAAATTATAAAGTTACAGGATATAGAACTAGTTCATGTGAATGGTTCACCTGATCATAAAGTTATTGCTATTGTCAAGTGGCTATTTCGGTTTAAATACAAAATAATAAGAACTAAGCATGACTCGTTCCCAATAAAAAACAGTTTTTTTAACAAAAAAATGTATCGTAAATATACTGATCACTTTATTTTGGTCTCAAAATATCAAAAAGATCAGTTAATTGATAATGATTACCTTAATCAAAAAACTTCAGTGATTAAAAATGGAGTAGATATTGGTCACTTTCGACCTAGAAAACCTAACACTAAACTGAGATTAGATTTGAATATTAGAGAAAGAGATTTGGTAATGATTTCTTCTGCAGGAACTGCTGAGCATAAGGGGTGGCATTTTTTAGCCTTAGCTCTGGAAAAATTGGATCAAAAACTAAGAAATAAAATCAAAGTCATTCTTTTAGGAAATATGCCTAATCCAAGCTTAATAAAAAAATACAGCCTTGAAAATTTCATTTTTACGGGCTTTATTGATGATGTAAGAGATATCGTAGCTATTGCAGATATTGGTTTTGTTCTCTCATACAAAGTTGAGACAATTTCATATGCCTGCAGAGAGATGATGGCAATGGGGAAACCTGTTATGGTGTCAAATTATGCAGGATTACCAGAAAATATTGATGATGGTGAAGATGGTTGGATAGTTAATACCTCTGAAAAAGGTTCAATTATTAAAGTCCTTCAAGATATTAACTCTAGTTCATTGAAAGTTGCATCTATAAAAGCCAGAAAGAAAGCGCTAGAAGAATTTAATATTGATCAAAATAACCAAATATTATTAAGTTTATATGAAGGAACCCTCAAAAATTAAAGTTCTATACCCATATCCGATGAAATTAAGTAATGGGTATTCATACATGTTAAGTATCTTGCAGTTTTTGAATTCATTGTCAAATTATTATGAAGTAATTTTATTAAGCCTTGATAAAGAGGCTGAAATCAAGCGTTATTTTAAAAATATCTTAAATGTGGAACTGAATAAGAACCTAAAAATCATCACTATTTCAAATAAATTCTTTTTTTTAAAAAGCAATAAACTATTTTTTTTTAGAAATTTAAAAAAATACATTACCAATAATTACTCCAGTGAAAGATTACTAATTTATTCAAGGGACCTCAAACAAATGAAGCTTTGTCTTGAGAAACTAAGAAAGTTTAATAGAATTAGTTTTGCTTTTGAAGCACATCAAATCCTATCTGAAAATTATAAAAAAAAAGGTGTGGATGTTAAAAAGTTAGAATATTTAGAAAAATTTGTTCTAAGAAATGTCGATCTATTAATAAGCATAACTGACACTCTTAAGATTGAAATTCAAAAAAAATATAATAGCAAAGCCAAGCTATTAATCTTGCCAGTCGGCTTTAATGAAGACTTTCTGTTGGCAAAAAAGAATCAAATTGACACAGATGTTATCTACACAGGTAATTTTAGTGACTGGAAAGGACTGGATATTCTTATTGAAGCTGTCTCAATAATTAAATATACCTATGAGAAAAATATTAGAGTTAAGCTTGTAGGAGCAAGGGTGAATGATCAGATTAAATATAATGAAATTTGCAAAAAATTTAATGTAACTGATTTGATAGATATTGTTCCTAGAATAGAGCATAAGAAAATACTTCGTCTTCTAGAAAGTTCTTTGATTGGGGCTCTTCCTAATAAGTACTTAGATGATGGTGCTTTGTATACTTCTCCTCTTAAGCTTTATGAATACCTAGGGGCTGGACTTAAGGTTGTAGCTTCAAGATTGCCTTCAATAGAATCGAATATTAATGATTCTTTAGTATACTTCTTTGAACCAGAAAATCCGTCTGATTTAGCTAAAAAAATTATATATGCATTATCTGATCTGAGTTTTAATAGAAATAGGGTGCAAAATTTTGCTAAGAAATTTACCTGGGAAGCAAGAGCAGAAAAATTTTATTTGTTTATAAATGAAAATCTTAATCATTAAATTTAGAAACATTGGCGATGTTTTACTTTCGACTCCTTTAATCTCAAATTTAAAAGCTCACTTCTCCCAATCAAGTATTGACTTTGCAACAAATCTTGAGTGCGCATCAGTTATTAAAAACAACCCAAATATTTCCAATTTAATTTTATACAACAGAGAGAAAATTAAAAAGTTGAATTTTTTTTACCGATTAAAAGAGGAGCTTAGTCTACTAATATTAATTAGAAAGAAAAAATATGACTTAGTAATCAATCTTACAGAAGGCGAAAGGGGGGCAATTTATGCTATTTTTTCTGGCGCTGAAAAAAGAATGGGTTTGAAATTGAAGAATAACTTATATAAGTATTTTAAAATTTATACAAACTATTTAAATGAAGATTATTCAATTCATGCATTAGAAAAAGATCTTAGATTCTTAGAGCACCTAAACAAGAAGACAATATCATATGATTTAGAAATTTTTTGGGAGAAATCCATAGAAAAAGCTCTTGTTCAAAAATACAATTATCTTTTTTCAAAAAAATTTGTCGTTATTCATCCTGTATCTAGATGGATGTTTAAATGTTGGGATGATAAAAATATGGCAAGGGTAATAGATTACATAAAATTGAATAAAGCTGTGGAGGTAGTTATTACCTCAGCTGGGAATGAGAACGAAAAACAAAGAGTAAAGAAAATTATCAGTCTAACAAAATCAAAACCAATTAATTTATCGGGTTTATTAACTATTGAAGAGCTTGCTATTTTGTTATCTAAGGCCCAATTATTCTTCGGCATTGATTCAGCCCCAATGCATATTGCTGCAGCCTGTAAAGTGCCAATTGTAGGTTTGTTTGGAGCAAGCTATCCTCTAATTTGGGGTCCGTTGCACAATAATCAGAAGTTTAGGAATATTGATGGCATTCAATACAATGGTAAGCATTATGTTATTTCAAATATGGACCATGAGATTTTTTACAAGGACGGAATAAAAAGCTCAAGAGGGATGTTAAAAATTGAGTTTTCCAAAGTTGTTGAGGTTTTGGATAAAAGTTTATGAAGATTTTTTTTATAAGAGAAAAAGATTCTCAGTTTGGAGGCGCAGAAAAATATCTTTCAAGGTTAAAAAAATCCCTCGACTCTATCAAAATAGATTATGAGGTAATAAACTCTCCGGCTCCAAAATTTCTTCCATCATGGATAAGAGTTCTCTTATTCAATTTTTATTTATGTTTCATCAAAAAAGACAAGTTTTATTTTTCACTTGAGAGAATTTCATGCCCAGATATATATAGAGCAGGCGATGGAGTGCATAAGGCTTTTTTAACAAAAGTTAACAAGTCAAAATTAAATCCATTGCATTATATTTATCTTTTTTATGAAAAAAAATGCTTTGAAAATTCAAAAATCATAATTGCCAACTCAAAAATGGTAAAAGAAGAAATAGTTAATTTCTATAAAATTAATCCTCAGAAGATCAGAGTCGTTTACAACGGTTTTGATGGATACAATTCAATTAATCAAGGGCAACTTAATTCCATCAGAGAGAAATATAATATAAATTCCAAAAAGAAAATTTTCTTATTCGTCGGCAGTGGCTATATGAGAAAGGGTTTGAAAGAATTCTTAAGAATTATTTCTGAAATTGAATCAAAACAAACTATGTCAATAGTTATTGGTTATGATAAAAACGAATCGATGTATAAAAAAATAGCAAAAAATTTAGGTATTAGAAATATTCTTTTTCTGGGGAAAAGGCCTGATGCCAAGATCTTTTATTCACTTAGTGATTTTTTTATTCTACCAACTTATTATGATCCTTTTTCAAATGTTATTTTAGAAGCTATGCTAAATAGAAATATTGTTATTACAACAAAACAAAATGGGGCTCATGAAATTATAGATAAAGATTTTGTAATGCAATCCCCAGATGATTTAAAAATTGTTAATAAAATTAATGAGTTGATCAATGATAAAAATAAACTCAATGTAATTAAATATAATAACTTTAATATTGCTAAAAAATATTCTATGGCATCAAATACAAAGCAGACTCTAAAGTCTATTTCAGAAATATGTTAAGTTCGCTTTTTGGGCACGACAGAAGCAACTTAATATTTTTGTTTATTGCTTTAATTGTTTTGTTCCTCCCAAATCTAGAAGCTCCTAAGAATATTTTTTTCCTTGGATTATTGTTAATTTGGACTCAATTTTCATTTAAATCAGGAAATTTTGGGGGAAGATGGAATCATTTTGACAGTATTTTTTTATTATTTCTTATAGTAAATATACTTGTTGCTTTTAATGCGCACTTTGAACATAATCAGCCTATAAAGGGTGCAAATGATATTTTTCGAATCATTATATTTGGTTGGTTAATTTCGAGAATTAAGTTTTCAAAAAAAGCTGTTGAAGTAATTATCCTGATTAATTCTCTGTCTATCTTAACTTTGGTAACTAATTTTTATACATGTCCTCAATTAGAAGGGTGTATGACCCTGAATTCGGTAGGTCATGTTAACCACACTGCAATATATCTATTGATATCTTTTAGCTTAGCAATATATTTGTTAATAGAAAAATATGAAGCACTCTCAAAATCCTTTAAATTTCTTGCTTTTTGCTATCTAATTTTTCTGGGCTTTATGATTATCGCTACTAATAGCAGGGCAGTATCTGGCGTATTGGTTATTATTATTTTGACTTTATTTGTATACTTCTCCATAAAAAAAGATTGGAAAAAAACTTACTTGATAGGTTTTATGGTTTTTGTTTCAATGATGATAGGTCTAACTTACCCTCCAAAAGTTATAAATAAGTTTTATGAGGGCTCCCATCTAATTGGTGACTCACCCAGGCAAAGGATTAGAAATTTTGCTTACGAAATTTTTAAAATAGACCCTATTCTTGGAACTGGAATGAGTAATTTTCCAAACTTTGATCTGGATGATATTAAAGCTAATGTTATAAGGGAAAAAGGATCTGACTGGTGGCATTCAAATGCTAGTTCCACATATTTACCATATGCCCATCCTCATAACTTGTATTATGTATATCTTACTGGAGGAGGGGGTGTTTTTTTAGTCACAATGTTACTTTTTTGGTTTAATATTATCAAAGAAGTTTTTAAGAGCTTCAAAGAACCAAGTTACAAATTTACATTGCCAGTTATTTTTATTCTTATGATTAATCTTATTATAGGATTTGTTAATACAACTTTCGCTCATGAGCATGGGATGCTTACTATGCTTGTATTAGGAATTTTTATTAGTTATAGAAGATATGGAAACTCTCGAATTTAGTCAACTGATAATTTGCATATTTTTATATGTATCTATGCAATTTGTGGAAAGCGTTTCCTTTAGTTCCAAGGTTGCTGGCAAATTAAGTAATAATTTATCCCGAATACAGAATGACAGCTAGCCAATTAACCACTTTCTTTTATGGAATTGGCGCTTTATATCTAGCTTTTATATTGATCCTATGTTAAGCAAGTCTTTAGATGATAGATCGAATTCCACTCACTGGGCCATAAATTTTTATTCTATTTATTATGGCAGATTGCCTTTTTATCTTTTATCATCAACAGGTTTCCTTTTATTCTTTTTTGTTGGAATATGAGACGAGTTCTAATAGAGTTGCCGACATGGATTGGAGATACTGTAATGGCGACCCCAGCAATCGAAAATATTGTCAACAATTTAAATGATTATGAAATAATTTTTATTGGCTCAAAAAATTCTATCGATATACTGCGTCATCATCCAAAGCATCCAAAGCTGTATTTATTTAACAAAAAATTTTCTAAATTAATTCTAAGAGCCAAAGAGATAGGCCAAATTGATATTTTTGTATCATTTAGAAGTTCCATTAGATCTAAATTTTTTAGTTTAATTCTAAGGGCAAAGCATAAACATCAATACAATAAAAATAAATTTTCAATTGGTCATCAAGTCGAAAAATATAATACCTTTGCGCAAGGTGTAATCGGGATTAATTTTAAAACCAGCAAACTTAAACTTTATCAACCAAAAGGTAAAATGTATTCAAAAAAACCCCTACTTGGAATAAATCCAGGGGCATCATATGGTTCCGCTAAGTGCTGGCCTATAAAAAAATTTATTGAAACAATATTAATCCTCTCAGATAAATTTGATGTTCTTATTCTAGGGGGAGAGAATGAGATTGATTTATCAAAAGAAATTGAAAGAGATTTAATAAGAAAGGGCTGTAGAAATTTTAAAAATCTCTCTGGGAAAACATCTATTGAAGAGCTTGTTAGTATAGTATCTGGATTAGATCTTTTTATAACTGGAGATTCTGGCCCAATGCATATTGCAGCAGCATTTCAAATTCCTACAGTTTCAATATTTGGCCCAACTAAGGAGTATGAGACATGTCAATGGATGAATCCAAAATCAATCATTGTTAAGAAAGAATTAGTGTGTCAGCCATGCATGAAAAGAGTTTGTCCTCTCAAACATCATAATTGTATGGAAAAGATTGCCAGCAAAGAGATAATTGAATCTGCTCTAAGTTTAATTTGAGAAATGTAAGTCTATTAAATGACAGAGAGTATGTCCAATTAGTATATGCATCTCTTGGATTCGGGGGGTGTCATTTGAGGGAACAACAAGATTAATGTCACAAACATCATTAAACTTTCCTCCTTGATTACCTGAAAGACCTACAACTTTTTTATTAATACTTTTCGCATATTCAAGTGCGAAAAAAACATTTGAGCTATTACCAGTTGTGCTAATGCCTATTACCAAATCATTCTTATTCAAAAGAGCTTCAAGTTGTCTTTTGAAAATCTTTTCATATCCAAAATCATTACCTATCGCTGTCAGAGCTGACGTATCAGTGGTTAACGCTATAGCAGCTAAACCCTTTCTATTAGTTTTGTATCTACCGACAAGCTCAGCTGCTATATGTTGAGCATCTGCTGCAGAACCACCATTGCCAAAAAGAATAATTTTTCCATTTGATTCGATACAATCTATAGCTAATTTGGCAACCGACTCAATAGAACTTGAAAGTCTTTCCATTGATTTAGAAACTTCATTATGGAGTTTTATCTCATTTCTAATTATTTCTATCATTTTCCTGTATTTTAGCAATAGTATTAGATGTACTTCTTCCTTCAACAAAATCTATAAGAACAAGTTCTTTCGCAATTTCTTTACCAACTACTGGTTTATTTTTGTAATCACCACCTTTTATTAGAATATCTGGAACAATAGCGGTGATTAATTCAGCTGGAGTATCCTCCTCAAAAGGGATTACATAATCGACTGATTTTAGTGAGGCAATTACACAACTCCTATCTTCAAGTGTATTAATAGGTCTACTTTTTCCTTTCAGCCTTGATACAGAATCATCTGAATTGATGCCTACTACAAGAATATCGCTAAGTTTCCTAGCTTTCTCTAAATATTTTACATGACCCATGTGAAGAATATCAAAACAACCATTAGTAAAGGCAATTTTTTTATTGGATTTTCTTAGGGTATCCAAAATTTTGATAAATGCTTGAAGCGATAATACATTTTTTTCACAATCAGAACGATTGAGGGAAGATTCATACCTAACAATTTCTTCAAATGATGTTGTGGCTGAACCAATCTTGCCTACAACAATACCTGCTGCTAGATTTGCAAGAAACACAGCTGAATCAATATCTTGATTAGTGGCTAATGCATATCCAAGGGCAGCAATAACAGTATCACCAGCGCCAGTTACATCGAATACCTCCCTAGCAACTGTTGGATGGGATCTGAATTGACCGTCAAATATAGCGATACCATCTTCACTCAGAGTAATTAAAGAAGTGTGTAATTTGCAAAAATCTTTTAAGTGGATGAGTGCATCTTTCAACGTTTCCTCATCTAAGATATTAATACCAGTTGCCTCACAGGCTTCTTTCTTGTTTGGTGTTAAAAGATATGCACCAGTATATTTTGAGTAATCAGAACCTTTTGGATCAACTATTACTTTAATTTTATAAGAGTTCGCTGTTTTAATAATTTCTTGGGCAACATAATTAGTTATAACGCCTTTTCCGTAATCAGAAAGAATGACTAATTCAAAACTACTAATAATTGATTTGTAGGTATCTATTAATTTCCTTTCAGAGATTTTATTGATTTCTTCACTGCTTTCAATATCATATCTAATAACTTGTTGTTGGGCTGAAACAATCCTAGTTTTTTTTGAAGTAATACGATCTTTTTGCTCAATTAAATATTCAGAGCTTAAGTTGATATTTTTGAAAAGCTTTCTTAACTCATTAGAAATCTCACATCCACCAATAACACTCAATACTTCAACATTAGCTCCAAGTGTAACTAGGTTATGCACAACATTCCCAGCACCACCTAGTACTTTTGTTTCTTTAGTTACATTTATAATTTGAACAGGTGCCTCAGGCGAAACTCTATCGCATTCTCCCCAAAGATATTTGTCAATCATTAAATCTCCAATAACAAGGATTTTGGGGTGGAGTTTTTGAATTAAACTGAGCATTAATTTAAAGGTATGTTTAGCATATCTCTAATGTATGGAATATATTTTTCAATCCCTAGCTCAAGAGAAAAAGTGGGCTTGAAGTTGAAATTCTTTTTCGATGACTGAATGTCCGCTTGAGTATGCATTTGATAGCCGGTATATGGGTTTGAAAAATATTCCGTTTCATAGTCAGTATCGAGCTCATTCTGTAGGATATCAGCTATATCCTGAAAACTTCTGGGCTTTCCAGTACCGACGTTATAAACACCATTATTTTTTGATTCACATGCTTTGATATTAGCCTGTATAACATCATCAATATAAATAAAGTCCCTGAGAATATTATCAGAACCCTCAAACAGCCTTGGCGCATGACCACTAAGAATTTGATGTCCAAGCTGAATAACCATTGAAGAGGTTTTATCTTTAAAATATTCTCTTGGGCCATAAACGTTAAAGAATTTGAGTCCGATAATTTTTAAACCTGGATTTTGACTAGAGAATTTTGCTGCAATTTGGTCCATAGCATATTTGCTATAGCCATATGGGTTCTCAGGATTTTCATAGCCAATCTTCTGAGGAGAAGGCATACTCCCATATGTGGCAGCAGAACTGGCATAGATAAGAGTTGCATTATCAATTTTTGTTTTCTCTAAAAACCAATAGAAAGAGTTAACATTGGTTTTCATTACTATCTCTTGATCATAGACTCTGGTGTCTGAAATGGCTGCCTGATGAAAGATGTAATCAAATTTAATATCATTGAGCATTTCTAAATCAGCTCGATTGTTTATGTTCCCACAAACAATATCACCAGTAAATCCAATTAAATTTTTATAGTGCCCAAAGCTTTGTAAATTGCCATTTGAGAAAGTCATTTCATTTCTAAAACAGTCAAAAACAATAACTTTTGAATCGGGGTAATTCTCTTGGAAATAAAAAGCGAGATTACTTCCAATAAATCCAGCGCCTCCAGTTATGAGGATTGTTTTTTTATTAAAACTAGTTTCTGTATAAACCATATAACTATTATACTTACAAAGGTAGTGTGTATCTTACTTCAAAAATTTATCAGATTTAGCGCTTAGTCCATGAAATACGAACGAAATTTTTATGAAATCAAGTCCAATGATGAGATTCTCAACAATCTAAAAGAAGAGCTAGAAACTATTGGATATTATTCCCTTCATAAGCAAGATATTAGTTCTATCCTGTCTTATGCCAAAGAAGTTACAAAAGATTTTATTTATATTATTGGTATCGGCGGATCTAGTCTTGGTACGAAAGCAATTTACACTTTCTTAAGAACGACAAATATTTTCCCGAAAAAGTTATTTTTCCTTGATACGATTGACCCATTAAGGATAAATTATTTGTTAAATCTTGGAGACTTTAACAATTCTCATTTTATTGTAATCTCAAAGTCAGGTAGTACTATTGAACCGATAAGTATTCTTAAATATCTTGATAATAAGATAAAGATTTCAAAAGGCAACTGTTCTGTCATAGCAGGAAAGAATACCGAACTATGGAAGTTTGCATCTTTAAAAAACCTTGAAAAATTTCCAATTCCGGATAATGTTGGAGGAAGATTTTCAGTTTTTAGTCCTGTGGGACTCTTGCCTCTAGCAATAATTGGCGTAGATATTCAAAAACTTTTAGATGGTTGCAAGATCATTCATGAAAGCTTTTTCAGTAAAAGGGAATACTACGATTTAATAATCAACAAAGCTAGGTTTCTTGTAGAAAATAAAAGTCGATTTGCTATGAATATTATTTTTTCGTATTCGTCAGTTTTTAAAGATTTTAATCGATGGTTTGTTCAACTTTGGGCTGAATCTCTTGGCAAGAAAAACATTAATGGTACCCGTCAAGGATTAACTCCAATTTCACTTATCGGTCCTGATGATCAACACAGTTTTTTACAATTAATAATTGATGGACCTAGAGATAAGACTGTAACCATTTTTAAAATTGAT
>Ga0181585_10003058_pt1 | contig 14745 bp, 8 predicted proteins | sample 071ome_29_FD_132469 | JGI IMG/M metagenome (GOLD analysis project Ga0181585, IMG submission 132469) | Coastal salt marsh microbial communities from the Groves Creek Marsh, Skidaway Island, Georgia - 071407BT metaG (megahit assembly) | ecosystem: Environmental > Aquatic > Marine > Intertidal zone... | reverse complement strand
TCAGCAGATTTGATGCCACTCCTGACAAGCAAAGATCACGAAGGGGTCTTTGCGAGCACCCTTGATGAACGCTTTCAGCGGAAGATGACGCAAACGGGAGTGGGTACCTCAATCATTTCCCCCGTGGGGTCCAAGGCGCCGGTTTGGGCGTTGATACGAAAAACCACAATGGAATCGCTTGCCTGGTTGGCAGCCAGGAGAAAATGCCCTGATGGATCGATGCCAAAGCTGCGGGGTGTTTTTCCTTGGGTCGATTCGTGTTCGATGACTCGACATTTTCCGGACTCAGAATCCACCTTGAAAACGGCAATGCTGTCATGCCCACGATTAGAACCATAGAGGAATTCCCCACTTGGATGAAAAAACACTTCGGCGGTGTAGCTCGTTTCATCAAACCCATCGGGCAGAGTCGACAGCGATTGGATTTCCGTCATCTTTCCATTGCTGGCTTTGAAGGAGAGGGCCGAAAGCGTGTTGTCCAATTCATTGATCACATAGGCATAAGGCTTCTTTGGGTGGAAAGCCAGATGACGGGGGCCGGCACCTGGCTTGAGAGATACAGACGTGGCCTTGTAGAGGTTGAAATGTCCCGTATCGGCCTCAAAAGGATAAACGAATACCTTGTCCACACCCAGGTCGGCTGCCGCTGCATAACGATTCTCGGGATCCAAATTGATGCAATGAGCATGAGGGCCTTCCTGCCGCTGAGGGTTGACGCTGGACCCAAGATGCTCAACGACATCAGCGGTGTTTCCAAGGCTTCCATCCTCCAGGATGGGCAATGCTGAAACCGTCCCGCTGCTGTAGTTGGCAATCAGCGCATGTCTCCCCGTGGAATCAATTTGAATATGGCACGGAGCCTTTCCGCGGCTGGCTTTCTGGTTGATGGCCTCAAGATGCCTGCCTTTTGGGCCGATCCGGAAGGCACTGACCGAACCCGATTCCTGACCATCGAACGAAGCGGTTTCATTCACGGCATAAAGAAGGGGTTTGCTCGGATGAAGGGCTAGGAAGGAAGGGTTTTCAGATTTTGCAGCCAAGGTGACATCTGAGGTGGCCTTTCCGGTTTCGCTGTCCCAGTCAAAGACATAAATGCCCTCACTGTCCCCCCCGGTGTAGGTGCCCACGTAGACTTGAAGGGTGGATGCTCTCATCGTGCATGAGTCAAGCTGGATCCAAAGCATTCCCAGGCTAAGAATCCCTATCGCAATGGGCCAACGCCCCGCTGGAATCGTGGTGATCATGGAAGGGATCAATCCTCAAACCATCTAAAAAATCAAGGCTCAACTGCCGGGTCATCTTTTGAATCACGCCCCATTTCAAAATGGATGATCTCGCCGACTTCGGAGCCTTCAAGTTGTGCTAGAACCGATTTGCGGCGCTCCGAAATGAAAACCTTGATTTGGTGGACTGGACGGTTGGGGTCCATTGGGTTGCCGACGGATTTCTGCGCGACAGGCTTTGCCTGTTGGGCGATTTCAAAGGCGTCAGGAAAGGGAGCCGGTTCGTGTGCAATGACCGGTCGGAGCATGGGCGCCAAACCATCCATGACCTCACTCCAATGTTCCGTCTTGAAGGAGGTGTTCAATTGGTTTCGCAAGGCTTCCAAGTAGAGTTCCTGAAACAGGGTGGATTCAAAAAGACGTTCCACAAAAAATTGTTCGCCAATCCATGGCTCACGAATGCTGGCATGGATACGTTCTGATGGACTGCCTGTGAGCGGGAATTCTCCCCAGCAATGATCCAGATCCCAAGGGGCAAAGGAGATGAGATGGGTCTCCGGCGCGAGCGTCATCAGAAAATTCTGACCGTTGAAGAGAATACCATCATAGTTTGAGAGCAAGACTTGCGCCGCAAAGAAACGGGCAACTGAAGGCATGTCGAAATAAGCGGGCCAGCCCTCCTGAAAGGAGGGTTCTTCGGGTTGGTTGAACCATCTGAAAGTCGCGAGGAGGTGCTGCTTTTGCGCATCGCTCAGGGCCGTTTTTGGATCATAGATACCTTCGTAGGTGTCCCAAGTATCTCCCAGGTATTCAAACAATCTCATCGTCACTGGCTTGAGCACCGCGCCACCTTTCTGGTGCCATTGTGAGGAAAGCCATTGGGCGCTGGGTTTTTCCACCATGAGATAAAGCCCGAGATGCGATGGTGGCAATGCGTCTTCAATACTCAGTGTGAGATCGACGTAGCAGGTTCGAGGGCTTGGGATTCCGATCTGCCTGAAATAAGCATACCCCAGTGCATCGCTCATCCGAGTACGGTCAGCGGAAAGACTGTGCAGATTCACCGTACCCTGATCGACGAGTTTCGAACCATCCATCTCAGTGTTGAGATCGATCTTGAAGGAGCGTTTGTAGCGATCCTTGGACTCGAGGAAGGTACCGTTCCCTTTGTAGCGCACCCTTGGTTGATCAAAAGGGATACCTTGAAAAGTAAAGTTTTCGGCCTCCGACCACGGTAAATCCCAGCCAATGACACCAAGCAATCCGGACCGAACGGCCTTTGGGTTGCGAAGGGTTTGCTGTGGGCTCAAACCCCCGGGCTTGGCTGGAATGTTGATGGGGGAGAGATTGGCCCACTGGTTGCTTGTGAAATGAAGATGTGCTTTCCACACATGATCCCACTGAAAGAGATCCGAGGCTTGCTTACTTTCCAGGGGGATTTCGGGGTCAAGAGCTGGAAGGGGGCCCGCCACTTGCGGCGGATAAGATTCAGGGAATGCTTCGAATCCTGCTTTCAGGAAGGTTCTAAAGGCCCAGCCTGAGACCGAGGGTATCTGGAAGGCGGCAATCAAGATACCTGCCAGAAGGATCAGGGCCAGCAGGCCATAGCCTGCAAGCACTATGCATTGAAGCAAGGTGCGCAGGAGGAAGGACGAAGGCCATGTCCTGGGAAACCATTTCATCCAGTTACCTAAATTCGGTAGGAGCTTTGAGAATGGTGCCCTTCAATGATGAGCTCCCCTTTGGCTGGATCGAATGACAGAATGGAAAAAGCATTCTGCTGGGGCCAGCTTCCTTCAATCATGGCCTGCATGGTGAGATAGTGGATGCCCTCGATGGTCTTGTGCTCGTTGAGATGGTTGTGCCCTTGGAACACGGCCGCGACTTTTTGAGATTCCTGCAGGATCTGCCGAACGCTGGCCGCACTTTTGACGGAATAATGATTTTCAAGATCCAGACGATGGTGAACAAACACCAAAGCGGGTTCTCTGGATTCCTCCAGCGTGGTCCTCAGCCATGCCTGCTGTGCCTCAGGAATGTCCGCTTCCTTCCAGTCAAAATTTTGTCGCCCATAGGCGACCCCATCGGCTCGATGGCAGGCATCCAGCAGGATCAGGCGTACGCCATGGACCGATTGTGAAAGGTAAGCCGATGATTGGTCTACCCCTGTCAAAAACTCTTCCTTGGTCAAGCTCCACACACAATGATTGCCCAGCACATAATGGATGGGTGCTTCGAGTCGATCGATTTCCTTGCGAATCGTCCTCAGGTGCCCCAGTTCCTTTTCTATCGTGGCTCCGGTATCGATGAGATCTCCCAGGCAAATCACCTTGTCGACCTTCGCCAGATTGAATGCCGTAACGGCCTCACGCATTTTGCTAATGGAATCCCGATAGTGGCGATTTCCCGCGGTAGGTAGGTCAGCATAATGGACGTCGGAAATCAGCCCGATGCGCAAGGGTGAACTTGGTTGAGGTTCTGACATGATGGCACTGGGAAGAGCCGTTGCGGAAAGAGTGCTTACCTTGAGGAATTGGCGTTTGGTGAAAGCTCTGGGTATCTTGGATGAAAATCTTTGTGGCATGGTGGAGCCTTACGGTTTCTTGTTGGCAGGCTTGGGCGCCCAACTGGGCATCGTTGCCAGTCCGTCGAGCAGTTGCTGATAGGATGATCGACTGCTTTCCGAGATCGATGGGCTGGTCAGGGCCGACTGCTCGAGGGCATCGTTCATGACATCAAAAAATCGACCGTCCTGATACAGCTTGAAGCGTTGGTTCCGTACGAATTGGTTTTTGTATTGCCCAAGGTTCCCCCACAGGGGGTCATACCAGCAGTAGGTCCAGGAGCGGGGAGACCCTTTCTCACCTTTGAGCTGAGGCAGAAAGCTCCGTCCTTCCACTTTTTTGGGTTGAGGGTGCCGAGTTTGCATGGCTTCAGCCAAGGTGGGCAGAATATCCGAGAAATCGATCAGGTCCATCGACGTTTCCCCGGCGGGTGTCTGTCCCTTCCAATAGGCAATGAATGGAACATGGGTGCCAGCGTTGGGCGTGGTTCCCTTTCCTCCCTGGATCCAACCACGCGCGATCTGAGACCGGATGGATCGATGCGTTCCATTGTCGGCTGTAAAAAGTAGAAGCGTTTTTTCACTCAGCCCCAAATCTTCCAACGACTGGTGGATGCGGCCTACGAGATGATCCATGTAGTGCACCATATCGGCAAAGAAAGCCTTGTCTTTCTTGTTGCGCTGGGTGGCCCATTCAGGACTTTTTGGGGTGGGCACGAAGGGGTCGTGCGTTAGGACCATCGGGTAATAGGCGAGAAAGGGTTCATCTCGGTGTCGTTCCATGAAGTCGATTAAAAAATCGGTAAACACATCCGGGCCGTAGGCATCGTCATTTCGATCCAGCAGCTGTCCATTCTGCTCAATCAAGGGTCGTGCATAGCGTTCCCCCCGGGACTTGGGTTGGGTGAGCTGCCAGAGACAGTATTCATCAAAGCCAGCGTCGTTAGGTCGCGTGGGATCCTGATAGCGATCGAGCTGGTAGGTGAGACCATTCAACTGCCATTTGCCAGTGATGCAGGTGGCATACCCTGCTTGCTTTGCTAGGTTTCCAAAAGTGACTTCCTTGGGGTTGAGGTAACCAAAGTGCGTGTAGTTGGCGTGATTGTAGCGCCCGGTCATGATTTGTACCCTTGAAGGCGTGCAAAGGGGCTGGGAATAACAATGTTCAAATCGCAAGCCTTTGGCTGCGATGGCATCCAGATGAGGGGTTTGATAGGAGGTGCTGCCATTGACCCCGAGGCACTCGTAACCGAGATCATCTGCCATGATCAGGACAATATTGGCTGGAGCGGCGCAAGTGGTGCCAGACCCGGTCATGAAAATCCACAGCACCATGACAAGGGCCCTCCACCATGAGCCATGCAGGGGACGTTTCATAATTTCATTCGATAACAAAGTGAGCAGGAAGTCCAGACTCATCCCCTGGTAAGTGCCGCCCTCCTTGCTAAGGACTTGATCCAGGCCAAGTGCTTGCTTCACATTACCCCCCGTTATGAGGTTATACGATTTAACTCGGCCGACTCGAGGGTGGTTGGGTGGCTGTTTCTTGTGGGCTTCCATGTGCGCGGGACCTTGGATCAGTGCGCTCTACGGTGAGGTCTTGGTCACCTTTCAACAAGGATCTCGCAGCGATCAGCGCCATCAGCCAGAAATGGCGCTTTATGTTCCCGAGAATCAGGCTCCCAGTGTCTTTTCAAACCCAGGCTCTTTCGGGTGCGTGATGCAGGCCAATCTGGTGATCGAACGACGCCAAAGCTTTCAATTTGATCTGCGTGGGACGGGACAGGCCAACTTGAGGCTCAATGATCAGGATATTCTCGGTGGAATGGATCAGGCCTCCGAGCCCATGACTCTTTCTCCTGGCACCCATGTCATACAGGTTCGATACAACAGCCCAACGCAAGGCGATGCTCAATTGAGGGTTTACTGGAAAGGAGAGGATTTTCCCTGGGAACCACTTACCGGCGGACATTTGCAAAGCACCGAGTCGGCAAAAGACGATGCGTTGCGATCGGTGCGTCACCAAATGGCCAATCTCAAGTGTGCTGCCTGTCACCTGCCACAGCAGGCCGTTTCCATGCCGGAGGCCCTGGAGAAAGGCCCCTCGCTCGATGGAGTGGGCAGTCGCTTGCAGCCTGCTCGGATGGCACAATGGATTGCAGACCCCCAATCGCTAAGGCCCCAAACGCACATGCCCCAGGTGTTTCGAGGCAAAGAAGGACTGCAAAAAGCAGCCCATATCGCCGCCTTCCTTTCCCAGCAACGTGCCCCGATTCGCCGTCTCGGCCAAGGGGATGCAATTAGGGGTGGTCACCTTTTCCAGACCTTGAATTGCATTGGCTGCCATGCTCTGGAAGGGGAGGTTCCTGCTCGAATATCTCTGGAACGAGTCCATCAAAAATATCAACCCGGGGCCCTGGCTGCCTATCTTCAGAATCCCGCTTTGCATTACCCCGACACGGCCATGCCGAGCTTTGAACTTTCCTCCACTGAAGCCAGAGATCTAGCCAGTTTTCTCCGTTCGCTGGACCCCCATCCCGATGCCAAGGCAGATCTTCCCTTCGGTGATCCGAGTCAGGGAAAGACCCTTTTGGCCTCCTCTGGCTGTTTGCAATGCCATGCGCTGGATGGGGTGGATTCGACTTTTTCTGCGCCAGGCCTGGACCAAGCCCTGCGGTCCAACAAAGGATGCCTGGACCCAGAGGCCAAGCCATCTCCAGCACCGCACTTTGGTCAGCCACCTTTGGTCGGAGAGCTTTCCAACGAGGATCGTCAACGATTGATCACCTCCCTCACTCATTTCGTGCCGGCTGAATATGCCGAACGAACGATCAAAGGCCTTCAGTGCACTGCTTGCCATGCGCGTTTCGATGAAGTCGCCGGAGTGGATGCCCTTCAGAAGAGCGTCAAGCACTTGAAGTCCACCCCTGCCACCCAGCAAGATGGGGAAGGTGCCGGTCAACCGCCTCAACGCATTCCTTCCCTGACTCATGCGGGGCACAAGTTGCAGGCCCCTTGGGTGGCGGACCTGATTGCTGGAGAGGTGCTTGAGTCCACGCGACCTTGGCTGGAAGCACGCATGCCTGCCTGGCCCTCGCGCGCTCAGCATCTGGCTCAAGGACTGGCTCATGGCTCGGGTCTCAGTTCGGTGGCTCAGACACACACTCCAGGGACGGAGGCACAAAAGGAGATGGGAGAGCTTTTGGTGGGAGCCAAGGGATTCAGTTGCACTGCTTGCCACGCCGTGGGGGACCAACCTGCTCTTTCGGTATTTGAAGGAGCCGGTCCAAACCTCAAGCTGGTTCCCTCCCGATTGCGTGAAGGGTATTATTTTGACTGGATGCATTTTCCTCAGCGCTGGATGCCTGACACCATCATGCCACGCTACGCTGAAAACAACCAATCACCCTTGGAATCTTATGCGGGGGGACAGGCCAACCTGCAATATGCGGCTCTTCTGGAATACTTTCATGACCTGGCTGATCGCCAACCTCCTGGAATGGCTCCTGGACTGGTGGGAGCCTATTACTCGGTACGAAGAGACTGGCAGCGCACGCTCTCTCGCCTGGATCGATCACGTCCATTTTTCCTGCGCAAGGACGACAGGATTGAGTTTCCAAACGGAACGGAGACCTTTTCAGACACCAAATTGACCGATGCCTTCATGGTGCGCTGGACCGGGATGCTGCGGGTGCCCATCTCGGGAAAATACATGATCCACGTCCAATCGGATGACGGGGCCCGTTTGCGGTTGGATGGTGAGATTCAACTTGATGAGCTTGGCCCCCATTCTTTTGCCGAGGAAACGGTCACCTTAGATTTGAACGCTGGCTTGCACCCCTTCGAGCTGATCTACCATGAAATCGGCGGCGGGCAGGGCTGCGTGGTGTCGTGGACCCCACCCGGGAGTCGTCGTGAGGTCATCCCTGCAAGCAACTGGTTGCATCGACCCAAGGATTTGGATGCCATCCAATGGAATCCCGAGGCCTGGGCTTCTTATCGAGTCGGTGCGAGGGAAACCCAAGGCGGAGGAAACGCCCGCTCCAGTCAGGAGGTGCTGGATGCCAAGTATGGCTCCTTGATTGGAACGGCTGTCCGGGTGGCCAACGATGACCGTGGAGAAAATGTTGCCTTTCGCGGTCAGGTCGTGCGATTGGATGAAAGTGGGCGTGCAGCCATCGTATTTGATACCGATACCATGCGTATGGCCGCTGCGTGGCTCGATGGCGGACTGAGGCTCGAGGGACTCCCTTTTACAGGCGGTCACGGCGCTTTCCCCAATCTCAGAGTTGAGCCCTTGATTCGCAATCGAGCCGCACCTGGATGGGCGCAGGCAGGTGGCTCCTTCGAAGAACCCAGACAAACTTCGTATCCGCCTCTGGGTCCGTTGCCGAAGTCCTGGGCTCACTACGAGGGTCTCTATCGCTACGACGACCGAGTGATCTTCGCTTACACTGTCGGCTCGACTCGAGTTTTGGAATACCCATCTCTGATTGAGACAGGTAAGACCCGAGCTATTTCAAGACTTCTGGAAATCCAGGCCCACGATGAACCTCTGTGGGTGACGGTTGCTGATCTCACCGCCTCACTCGAATCGATCCATGAGCGAGAATGGCTGCTGGGAGGGGCACGCATCGGCCTGAGTCAGGCGCCCACTCAGTCCCAATGGATTCAAGAGGGTGGGCAGCTTCGCCTTCAGCTCCCTCCTGCCTCAAGGGCCTATCAGGTGGAAGTGGTTTTTTCCAAGCGCGATGAACCCTTGCCCTCAAACCTTCCGCGCCGCGACCAATCGTTGCAAGAGTGGACTCACGGGAGTTCGGTACGCTGGCCTGAAATCCTGGTGACGCGTGGTGAATTGGCATCCGAAGATGGCGAAACCGCCTACGTGTTGGATCGATTGACGCTTCCGGATAACAATCCCTATGGTCTCGAGTTGCGCATCGGTGGTTTTGACTTCTTTTCGGATCCAACCACGGCTGCCATCTGCACGTGGGATGGAGAGGTTTGGATTGTCAGTGGAATCGACGCGGACTTGGACACCTTGGAATGGAAGCGATTTGCCTCTGGGATTCACGAGCCTCTGGGATTGAAAATTGTTGAGGATCGGATCTACACGGTGAGCGACGACCAAATCACTCGCTTTCACGATTTCAATGAGGATGGGGAAGCTGACTTCTACGAAAATTTCAACAATGACTGGGAATTGACCTCTGGCTTTCACGCATTTCTTTTTGATCTTCATACCGATCCTGAAGGCAATTTTCTTTTTGCCTTCGGCTCACCGGTGCGTGGTGGGGGAAGAAGCTTTGAACGCATGAGCGCACATCATGGATCGGTTTTGAAGGTGAGCGCCGATGGTTCTACGCTGACACGCTATGCCAGCGGTCTGCGCGCACCCAATGGGATCGGGGTGAGTCCTGACGGACAGGTGACGACCGGAGATAATGAAGGGACTTTTGTGCCCCGATGTCCGATCAATTGGGTGGAACCGGACGACTTTCTGGGTGTGGTTGATTCGTATGAGGATCGGGATCGTCTCCGAACCACAGCCACTGTGGAAGAGCGTCGAGGTGGTCGAGAGCCGGCCTGGGATCGCTCCGAGGAGCCAAAGCCCCTCGCTTGGCTGCCCAAGGGAGTCGACAACTCTGGCGGCGGACAGGCATGGGTCACCAGTGATCGATGGGGTCCTCTTCAAGGCCAGATGCTGCACGGTTCCTACGGTCAGAGTTCCCTCTATGTGGTGCTGAAAGAAAAGGTGGAAAGCCAGATGCAGGGAGGGGTTGTCAAGTTGCCGTTGCGTCCTACCTCCAGTGTGATGCGCATGCGTTTCAATCAGGGGGATGGCCAGCTCTATTTGAGTGGGCTAAAAGGGTGGCAGTCCAATGCGGGCCGCAATGGTGGCCTGGACCGTGTTCGTTACACGGGCAAGCCATTGGCCATGCCCAATGAGCTTCATGTGACGCCAGACGGGTTGCGTGTTTCCTTCACCCAGGCGCTGGATCCTGGCCAAGCTCAAGACATTGAGCGTTTCAGTTTGCGTGCATCGGACATTCTCTGGGATCAAGCCTACGGCTCTGCGGAATATCTTCTTGGACAGCGAGAGCTTGCTCCTGATCAAAAGCAAACAGGATGGTCTTCCTTTACGATCCTCAAAAGCGAGTTGCTTGAGGATGGTCGTAGCATCCATCTGACGATTGAAGATTGGCAGCCGGCGCACATGCTTGAGTTGAATGTGGATGTGACGACCCGTGCTGGGCAGCCGATTCGTAACCAGATTCATCATACGGTACATGTCATTCCAGAAAACGGGGAAGACCTTTGATTTGGACAGGATTCGCTTGTGGGAATTTTCCTTTGACGGATAGCTCAAAGGTGGCCATGTTGCACCCAATTCCCTGGTTGCCCCATGAAATACCTAACCTTTCCCCAGTGGTTGTTGACCCTTTGTCTTGGTAGTGTCCTCTACTTGAGCCAGATTTGCCTGCAGGGGGCTTCAAGCCCCAATGTGGTGCTGATCATGGCAGATGATCTGGGCATTGGTGATATCACTCCGACCCATTCTGGCTGCAAGATTCAGACGCCTCAGCTTCAGAGATTGGCGGATGAGGGAATCACTTTTCTGGATGCCCACACGACCAGCTCGGTCTGTACGCCCACTCGATATGGACTGCTCACCGGTCGATACAACTGGCGATCTAGGTTGGCACGAGGTGTCCTGAACGGTCGAAGCGAGCATTTGATCCCTCAGGGTCGGCCGACTCTTGCACACATGCTTCGTCGCGCGGGGTATCATACGTCCATGATCGGGAAATGGCATCTCGGCTGGGATTGGCACAAGAATGCCGATGGTGCGATCGACTTCACACGTCCGGTCCTCAATGGGCCGGACATCAACGGGTTTGACCGGTACTATGCGCATTGTGGTTCATTGGATATGCCTCCGTATGTCTGGGTGGATACGGGTCGTGTGACGGCCGTACCGGATCGAGAAGAGGGGGTGACTAAGGCTCAGGACCGCTACGGATGGTATCGCCAAGGCCCCATCGGATCGGATTTTCACATCGAGCAGGTGTTGCCCCATCTTTTTGAGCAGGCGATGAACCAGATTCGGGGGCATGCCGCCGGCACCCATAACGAACAGCCCTTTTTTCTCTACCTGGCCCTTCCTGCTCCCCACACGCCCATCGTTCCGCTTGCTCCTTTCAAGGGGGCCAGCGCTTTGAACCCTTACGCGGATTTTGTCATGCAAACCGATCATCATGTGGGTCAATTGCTCGACACTCTGAAAGAAACGGGCCTGGAAAAAAACACGATGGTCCTGTTCACCAGCGACAATGGCTGTTCACCAGAGGCAAACTTTCCACTCTTGGCAGAGCATGACCATCATCCAAGCGGTGTCTACAGAGGCCACAAGGCTGATATTTTTGAAGGAGGGCATCGAGTCCCCCTCATCATCCGCTGGCCCGGTAAGATTCGACCCAAAACCCAATCCACGCATCTGGTTTGTCACACGGATCTTTATCCGACTCTCGAGGCGATCAGTGGACAAAAGCCTCAAAAGCAGGGCGGAGAGGATGGTTTTAGTCTCCTCCCGATATTTACCGATCAAGGTCTTTCCAAACGGGACTCCCTTATTTCCCATTCCATCGATGGATCTTTTGCCATCCGCCAGGGAGATTGGAAACTTTGTCTCAGTCACGGCAGTGGCGGATGGAGTGCCCCGAAGGAGGCGTCTGCCAAAAAGCAAGGACTTCCTGCTTTGCAGCTCTATCATTTGGGACTGGATGTGAAAGAGTCGCACAATCTTGTGAAGAACTATCCTGCTCGGGCGCGGGCCTTGCTGTCGCTTCTGAAGGAGCATGTAGAGCAAGGGAGATCCACACCAGGGCCTCGATTATCCAACGATCGAGACGTCCAGATCCTGCGCGAAGGTTGGGATCCTAGTCTCATCGAGTAGACTCCAGCACTGTTTTCCCAACAAAAAGACATGCACCGGGCATGAGGCCATGGCACCATGGTGTGATGAGCTCGAGGCAGATTTTCTGCGGTGCATTTTTCTTTTTGAGGCAATGGATTCTTTTACCTGTCAGCCTTGGCCTGTTGGAAGTAAGCGCCGCACAGCGCGTGGCAAACACTTCGCTCAACATGCCATCCGATCTCCCGGATGGTTCTTTTGAGGTGGTGAATGCTTTTCCCGGTTTAAGGTTCTCCAACCCGGTTGCCATGGTCTCTCTTCCCGGGAATGACTCGCTACTTTTTGTCGTAGAAAAACCTGGTCGCATTCGCAAGGTGCACCTGGGCCCATCACCGAGCATGGAGACCTTTCTCGACATCCGTGATCGCGTTCGAGTCGGGTCCGAGCAGGGATTGTTGGGTCTGGCTTTTCATCCGGATTTTGAAAAGAACGGCTGGTTCTATCTTTTCTACACAGCATCCGAAAGCGGAGCTCCCAATCGTCTTTCTCGATTTCAGGTGGCCAGCGGCGATTCAATGATCGGTGAGCCATCCTCCGAAACCATTTTCATCAATCAACGGGATGATGCGGGAAACCATAATGGAGGTGATCTTCATTTTGGCCCTGATGGATTTCTCTATGTTGCCTTGGGGGATGAAGGCGCGGCCAATGACTCCCTGAACAATAGCCAAAAAATAGATGCTGATTTTTTTGCAGGTATCTTGCGGATCGATGTCGATCAGCGTCCGGAGAGCTTGGAGCCCAATCCTCATCCGGCAGTTGTGGGTCATTACAAGATTCCCGCAGACAATCCCTTCGTGGGTCTGGAGGCTTTTCAGGGAAAGAGGCTCCAGCCTCAGAAAATCCGAACCGAATTCTGGGCGATTGGGCTGAGAAATCCATGGCGGATGTCTTTTGATTCCATCACCGGTGACTTGTATGTCGGAGATGTAGGTCAGAATCGCGTAGAAGAAGTGGATGTAATCCGGAAGGGGGGTAATTATGGGTGGAATTATCGTGAAGGCACGCTCAACGGGCCCAAAGCCTCGCAAGCACCTCAAGGCTGGGAAGATCTTCCACCGATTCTCGAATACCGTCATGGATCAAGACCCAATCAAGGCAATTCCATCACTGGCGGATTGGTTTACCGAGGCTCGCGATACACCTCTCTTTATGGGGCCTACGTGTTTGCTGATTATGTCAGTGGTCACATATGGGCCATGCGTCATGACGGCCAAACCCACACACGATGGTGGAATTTGGCAAGGGATGCTGGGATTTCTGCATTTGGTATGGATCCGACTACCGAACACATCCTGATGACGGACCACGGATCTGGACGGGTGCTCCGTTTGATTGAAAAGCCTGATGACGAGGCGATCGCCTTACCTGCCACGCTTTCTGAGACAGGAGTGTTTCGCGAACTGGCAACCTTGACCCCCCGTGAGGGTATTGAGCCCTATGAAATCAACGTTCCTTTCTGGTCGGATCATGCTCAAAAGAAGCGTTGGTTTTCCCTGCCTGAGCTGACTCAAAAAATCACACCTTTCTCTTCGAGCATGTGGCATTTTCCCAGCGGGGCTGTTTGGATCAAACATTTTGAATTGGAGTTGGTGCGTGGAGATCCCTCAACCCTTCATCGATTGGAGACGCGATTGCTGGTGCGCAACGATGCTGGAATCTATGGGGTGACCTATCGGTGGAATGAAGCCCAAGATCAAGCCTTCTTGGTGGCGCCCGAGGGTGAAGATGCGACCTTCAGGATTCAGGATGGAGATCAATGGATCGATCAAACCTGGCGCTTTCCCAGTCGCAGTGAATGCCTGGCCTGCCACAACCAACCTGCCGGAATGGTGCTTGGGTTTCAACCCGCTCAGCTTGATCTTGAGATGGTCCGTGATGGAGTGAGTGTCCATCAGTTGGACTGGCTGACCCAGACGGGTTACCTGGAGAGAGGTTTGGATAGTAGCCCGCCGGCGACTTCCGCAATGGCTCCCATGACTCAGAAAAACGCGAGTCTGACGCATCGCATCAAATCCTATCTGGCTGCCAACTGTGCCTCTTGCCACCGGCCCGGAGGGGAGGCCTTGGGTGCATGGGATGCCCGCTATGAAACTCCGATGCTGGAATCGGGCTTGATCTGGGGGTCACTGACCCGAGCCGATGGAAATCTTGACCAATGGGTCATTCAACCGGGCGATTTGGAACACTCGGAGCTCTATCAGCGTCTGATTCGAGGCGATAGCGGGCGGATGCCTCCCATCGGCAATCATGTGGCCGATCAGCAGAGCATTGCTCTAATGGGCCAATGGATTATGAGCCTTGCGTCATGGAAGAGCTTTGATGCCTGGAATGAAACCTTTTTTCAGGGAACTCCCTCGGCTCTCGAACATCAACTCATGGATGACGATCAGGATGGTTGGACCAATTGGCAGGAGTTTCACCTGGGAACCGATCCTCAATGGGCGATGGATCACTGGCGCATGAGCTTCAAACGGGGATCCGAGGGCAGCACCTTACAATTCCCCAACCCTGGCTCGGGTGAGCTTTCCTGGAATTTGGAGTTTGATTCAAAGGCGACATCCAATGCTTCGGGAACGCTTATGGCCAACTCATCGGAGAAAAAAGATGAAAAAGGATTATTGAGCGTGCCCGTGGACTTTTCAAAGGATGCCGCCGGCTTTTTCAAGATGAGGATTGATTGGCCAGAGGCCCCAAACGCAGATGTCGAGCCCTAGTGCTGCTCTCTTTTACTGGCCAGCACCTGGAAATTCTTCCAATGTGGGTGAAGGTGACTCGGTCGGTCACAACGACTCGGAATCCGATAGTATTCTACCCCAATGCGACTCATAGGACATATCCAAGGTTCGGACCCAGCTCATTTGTTTGGAGATTATCTCTATGCTCAAGGAGTGGATAATCGTCTGGATCGTTCCGGGGGAAGTGACCTATGGGAAATTTGGATTCTTTCAGAGGATCATTTGGATCCGGCCAAGGTCTTCCTC
>Ga0181585_10003057_pt1 | contig 14747 bp, 12 predicted proteins | sample 071ome_29_FD_132469 | JGI IMG/M metagenome (GOLD analysis project Ga0181585, IMG submission 132469) | Coastal salt marsh microbial communities from the Groves Creek Marsh, Skidaway Island, Georgia - 071407BT metaG (megahit assembly) | ecosystem: Environmental > Aquatic > Marine > Intertidal... | reverse complement strand
GCCGATTTGCCGTCGGTGGTCATCAAGGATGATCGGTTTCCCGAGATCTGCGAGATGCTTGCCGCTCGGGCGCGGGACAATTTCGACGAGGCTGTTGGAATCCTGGCAAGATGCGGTTCCGCTTCGGCGCGTCCGCCCAATCTGATGTTGCAGAACTATACCTGGGTCCTGGAGGCCCTGAACCGGCGCGGATGGGCGTCGCTGAAAAATCGGGTTTCTTTGCCGAAGTTACAAAAACTCTGGATAATTTTACGTTACGGGCTTATGTGAAGCCCTGCCACGTCCGGTTGGAATCGAATGGGCGGGGAGAGAATTCACCGGAAATCATTGATAAAACTGGTGATTCCCGGCAATAATCCGCGCTGACTCCGTTATTCGCCTGAACAAGAACCCGTCTTTGTGTACGGTCAGAGGACTGAACGCCTGTTATGTTGAATCGCGTTTCTGCGCCCGCCGAAAAGGTGGACCTGTCATTCCCCATTCTCGATCGTGTTATCGATGAAGCGGCCGATGCGCTTGTAAAGGAGCAGCAGCCGGATGGGCATTGGGTGTATGAGCTTGAGGCGGACGCGACCATTCCGTCAGAATATATTCTGCTCAATCATTACCTGGATGAGGTCGACGACGCGCTTGAACAAAAAATGGCGCGATATCTCCGCGCAACGCAGGGAACGCATGGCGGCTGGCCGCTATTTCACGATGGCGATTTCGATATGAGCGCCAGCGTCAAGGCATATTTCGCGCTCAAGCTGGTCGGTGACGATCCCGACGCGCCGCATATGACGCGGGCGCGTGACGTGATCCTGAAAAATGGCGGTGCGGCGCGTGCGAATGTTTTTACGCGGATCACGTTGGCCCTCTTCGGCGAAGTCCCCTGGCGCGCGTGCCCGTTGATCCGTGCCGAAATTTTGTTGGCGCCCGAACGGTCGCCGCTCAATATTCTGGACAAGGTGTCCTATTGGTCGCGGACGGTGATGGTGCCCCTGGTGGCGCTGCAGACGATGAAGCCGCGGGCAAAGAACCCGCGCGATGTGCATATTCAGGAATTGTTCGTCACGCCGCCGGACAAGGAAAAGGACTGGCTGAGAAACCCGACAGGTCACTGGATCGGCGATGTCATGCTGGTGCTCGACCGGTTCGCCCGTTTTCTGGTGCCTGTGGTGCCAAAATCGACTCAATCCCTCGCTATCGACAAGGCCATGGCTTTCGTCAAGGAACGTCTGAATGGCGAAGACGGGCTGGGCGGCATCTTTCCCGCCATGGCGAACACGCTGATGGCGTTCGATGCGCTGGGCTATGCCAAGGACGATCCGGATTATGTCACCGCGCGCCAGGCCGTGAACAAGCTGGTCGTCGAAAAAGGCGATATCGCATATTGCCAGCCCTGCCTGTCCCCCGTCTGGGATACCGCGTTGGCGACACATGCCCTTCTGGAAGCGGGTCATTCCGGTGAGGATCCCGTGATCGTCCGGGCGGGTACCTGGTTGCTCGATCGGCAGATCCTCGATGTCGCCGGGGACTGGGCGACAAACCGAAAGAATGTTCGTCCCGGCGGGTGGGCGTTTCAGTACCGGAACGATCATTATCCCGATGTCGATGACACGGCAGTCGTGGTTGCCGCCCTCGACCGGGCGGGCGACGAGAAATGGTCCGGTTCAATCGATCGCGGTGCCGAATGGGTCCGCGGCATGCAGGGATCGCGCGGCGGCTGGGGCGCGTTCGATGCCGACAATGAATATTACTGGCTCGAACATATCCCCTTTGCCGACCATGGCGCGCTGCTTGATCCCGCGACCGCCGATGTGAGCGCGCGGTGCGTTTCGATGCTCGCGCAACTCGGTTTTGGCGCAGACGATTCCGTCGTTGGAAAGGGGATCGACTATCTGAAGCGGGAACAGGAAGAAGACGGTTCCTGGTTTGGCCGCTGGGGTACGAATTATATCTACGGTACCTGGTCGGTCCTGTGCGCTCTCAATGCGGTCGGCGAGGATATGGATGAGCCCTATATCCGGCGCGCGGTCGATTGGCTAAAGGCTCAGCAACGCGAAGACGGTGGCTGGGGTGAGGATTGCGCCACTTACTGGGAAGGGCATCGCGGCGAAGTCAAGGCATCGGCCCCCTCTCAGACGGCCTGGGCGCTATTGGCGCTGATGGCTGCCGGTGAGGTCGAATGCGAAGAAGTGCGCCGGGGCGTCGCCTGGCTGTTGAATGCGCCGCGTGACGGCGCCGCCTGGGACGAGGAATATTTCAACGCGGTCGGGTTCCCCCGCGTTTTTTATCTGCGTTATCACGGCTATTCCAGCTACTTCCCGCTCTGGGCCCTGGCGCGGTACCGCAATCTCATGCAAGGCAACGCCAAGCGGCCCGCCTACGGAATGTGATTGGCCTCGCTTTGCGTCATTACAGGCACCAAACGCGAGGCGGCGTGTCTCGTCGGTCGCCCGGCTGACGACGCGCCGGAAATTCTGTGTAGCGGCGCGCGTACAGACCACGCCCGAGCTTTGCTGAAAGAAGTTCTGGAACATGGATGCCGCGGGGTTGTCAGTTTCGGTCTCGCCGGCGGGCTTTCATCAGACCTGAAATCCGGGATGATTATCGTGCCCGAAGAGGTAAGCGATCCCTCAGGGGCTGTCTGGCGTGTTACACCGGGTGTGCGGGAGCGGTTCCTGGATGCTTTGCACGACAACCAATTACAGGCCGTCGGCGGATCATTGTGCGGCTCCGACCGGCCGGCACTTTCCCCCGAAGATAAATTCCGCTTGCGAGAGACGACGCAGGCGATAGCTATCGATATGGAAAGCCATATCGTAGCCGCGATGGCGTCAGAGAGGGGATTGCCCTGGCTGGTCGTTCGGGCGATCGCCGATGACGCGGGGACCGGTCTGCCGCGCCTTGCGCTCGACGCCATTCGGCAAGACGGAGCGGTTTCCGCCCGCCAAATGGCGGCGGGAATATTAAAAAGGCCTTATAAAATTCCGGCGCTGATAACGCTTGGGCGCAGGAGCGCGCCCGGACTTCGGGCGTTACGCCGCGTTGCTCCGCTCTTTCTCGGCGGCCATCTTTTCTGACATCGTCTGGACGACATCTTCGAAAATAAACTCGGCCGGCCGCTGGTCATCCAGCGATATCTCGGGCGCCATCGGTTTTTCCGTGTCGACACCCCGCATCCAGACACGAAGTGCTTTCAACGGGTTCGCTACCGTGTCGGCGACAGCGGTTGCTTCATACCCGCAATGCACCATGCAATCCGCGCATTTTTCATACTTGCCGGTACCGTATGAATCCCAGGCCGTTTCCTCCATCAGCGACTTGAAGGAATCGGTGTACCCTTCCGACAGCAGGTAGCAGGGTTTCTGCCAGCCGAAAATATTGCGCGTCGGATTGCCCCACGGGGTGCAGCGATAATCCTGATTTCCCGCCAGGAAATCGAGGAAAAGGGTGGATTGGCTGAACCGCCATTTCTTGCTGCCGCCGCCCATCCGGAAAATATTGCGGAAAAGTTCCTTGGTATTGCGGCGGGCGAGAAAATGATCCTGATCAGAGGCCCGTTCATAGGCGTATCCCGGCGATACGGTGATCCCCTCGACCTGCAATTCCTCCATGCAAAAATCAAAAAATTCCGTCGCTTCTTCGGCCGTCATCTGATTGAACAAGGTGCAATTGACATTGACGCGAAAGCCACGCGCCTTGGCGGCCTTGATCGCCGATACCGCGCGTTTGAAGGTCCCGGGCTGGTCGACCGCCTCATCATGATGCTTTTCCAACCCGTCGAGATGAACAGAGAACGTCAGATACGGGGTCGGTTCGAACATATCGAGCCGTTTTTCGAGCAGCAGGGCATTGGTGCAGAGATAGACGAACTTTTTCCGTCCGGTAATCCCGTCGACAATCTCTTTTATTTCCTTGTGCAGAAGAGGCTCACCGCCCGGGATGGAGACCACGGGGGCGCCGCATTCATCGACGGCCTTCAGGCACTCCTCGGCCGAAAGCCTGCGGTTCAGGATGTCGTCCTCATAATCAATCTTGCCGCAACCCGGGCAGGCCAGATTGCAGCGGAACAGCGGCTCCAACATCAGGACCAGCGGGTAACGCCGGTTTCCCGCCAGTTTCTGCTTGAAAATATAGCCGCCGACGCGCAGCTGCTGAATTAACGGAACGGCCAAGGGGCACCTCTTCGAATTTCGGACAACGTAATGTTTCGCCATCCCCGCGGCAAGTAGCGCGATTCCGCGTCGATTCGCCGATATATACTGGCGTTGCCGCCGGACCGATATTATGCTGCAACAATTCTATCAAAAAACTGAAATAATTGTTGAAACGATGACGGCGCTCGTTACGGGAGCAACAGGATTTGTCGGCGCGGCAGTGGCGCGAAAGCTGGTTTCCGAAGGAATCACGGTGCGGGCGCTGGTCCGCGAGGCGGCCAATTTGGGAAATCTGCAAGGGCTTGGCGCTGAATTGGCGGTCGGCGATCTGAACGACCCGGAATCGATCCGCCGCGCGGTCGCGGAGTGCGACGTGGTTTTTCATGTTGCGGCTGATTACCGGCTTTGGGCGCGAAATCCGTTTGAATTGCTAAAAACCAATGTCGAAGGGACGCGAAATGTCATCCGGGCGGCCTGCGATGCCGGCGTTGACCGCATCGTCTATACCAGCAGTGTCGCCACGCTCGGCATTCACCCGGACGGCACTCCGGCGGACGAAGAGACACCGGTTTCGCTTGCCGACATGATCGGGATTTACAAGAGATCAAAATATCTGGCGGAGCGAGAAGCGGAACAACTGGTTCGCCAGGACGGCGCGCCGGTTGTGATCGTCAACCCCTCCACGCCGATCGGACCCGGTGACATCAAACCGACACCGACCGGGCGTATCATTGTCGAAGCCGCGACCGGAAAAATACCCGCTTTTGTCGATACGGGGCTCAATGTTGTTCATGTGGATGATGTCGCGAACGGGCATATTCTCGCCTGGCGGAAAGGCGTCATTGGCGAAAAATATATTCTGGGCGGTGAGGATATGACCCTCGCGGAAATTCTTGCCGAAATCGCCCACCTGAGCGGCCGCCGTCCGCCGACCGTCAGCCTGCCGCATAATGCTGTTCTACCCATCGCTTGGTGCGTCGAACAATGGACGCGCATGACAGGCGGCGACAACCCGTTCGTCACGGTGGACGGCGTAAAAATGGCGAAGAAAACGATGTTCTTTTCTTCCGACCGGGCCCGCCGTCAACTCGGCTATAGCTGGCGACCGGCCGCGGAAGCGCTGGCGGATGCCGTCGCCTGGTTCCGGGATCACGGCTATCTGGAGCCTCGCAAAGCCGCCGCCGGAGCCTGAATATGATTGCGCTGATGCTCGCCGCCGGTGTCGGCCGTCGTCTCTATGGCGGAAACGACGATCAACCGCCCAAATGTTTGTTGAGGTTTGCGGGTGAAACCCTGCTGCAGCGGCATATCACGCATCTGAGGGAACGCGGCATTTCCGGGCTGGTGATGGTTGTCGGTTATCGCGCCGACGATATTCGGTCGCACGTCGCCGATATCGGCGCGGAAGATTTCGTCCGCTTCGTCGAAAATCCCCGCTTCACCGAGGGCAGCGTCATTTCAATGGCGGCCGCCTCCGATGTGCTGACAAGCGGCGAAGCGGTTTTTTTCATGGATGCGGACGTGCTTTATGACGCCGCGATCATGGACCGGATGCTGTCGCTCGGCGGGTATACGGTGTTCCCCTATGACAGCGAGTTCGAGCCCGGCGACGAACCGGTGAAGCTGTGTCTGAGCAAAGCGAAGCCGGTAGAGTTTCGTAAAATTCCCGATGACGTTCCGCATGACGCGGTGGGGGAATGGATCGGCTTTATCAGGCTGGCGCCGGATTTTGCCGCGGCGTTGGCGGAACGGGCAAGCGCCGATTCCGAAGGTCCCACAGATGCCCCGTATGAAGATTCGGTCAGGCATCTTCTGCTGAACGGATGGGCCGAAAAAACCGTCACGGTGGATATAAACGGTGTCGCCTGGATTGAGATCGATTTTCCCGAGGATGTCGTCAAGGCGGAACAGCGGGTGTTGCCCCGCGTGTGACCGCCGCGCGGGCGAGGTCAGACTTTATAGACGTATTCGCGCCCTTCCTCGCGCTCAATGTCCGGCGGGAAGTTCTTGCGCTTGTCGGCGTAGTAGCGGTCAAGGTGATCGCCCTCGGCCGCGCGATTATAAGTCGCGAAATAAAGCCGTCGGGTCTTGTCCGAATTGTTGGGCGCGGACCGGTGCGGGGTATAGGCGTCAAACAGAACCACGTCGCCCGGCTTCGTCGGGTGGGAAAGGAATTCCATTCCCGCCAAATCGTCGTCGGTCAGCGGTTCCATGCCGCGCAACAGCCCGCGCCTGTTTTGACCGGGAGCAATTTCAAGGCAGCCATTTTCGACCGTCGCCGCATCAATGCAGACCATGACATTAACGAAGTTGGAGGCATAATCTTCCCATCCGGCTTGCGAATCCTGATGCGGTTCGAAACCGCCGCCGCCCGGCATTTTGAAATTGATCTTTTCCTTGAACAGACATGCCTCTTCGCCCAGAAGCTGTTCCACTGTGTGGCACAGCGTTTCGGTCAGCTTCGCGAAGCCGTCGTGAAACGGCGCGATATATTCTATCCGGTTAATCAATCGACTGCCGTCTATGCGGCTTTCTTCGTGAAAAACCCAGTGCCGTCCGGGTTCTTCGGGAAGGTTCTCAACCTCGCGCGCCCATCCGTCGATTGTCGCCGTGTCTTCCGCCGAAAAGGCACCGGGAAGAACGCAGTACCCGTCGTGCTCGAAATCCGCAATCTGTTGATCCGTCAGTTTTGGCGTGGCCACCATGGAATTTCCGGCGTTTCTGTTGTTCAAAGGTAATATTGGCCACATGCCGCGCCGCCGCAAGTCGGCGAAAAGCCGCACAGCAAAGAGGAAAATTTTGAATGATTGAAGCGGACAGCTTTCTGAACCCGGCGCTTGAGGCGGGGTTCGATTTCTACACCGGGGTTCCCTGTTCTTTTCTGACGCCGATCATCAATCGCGTGATCAGCTCATCCGCCGTAAATTATCTGGCGGCGACGAGCGAGGGCGAAGCGGTGGCCATCGCGGCGGGGGCCTGGCTGGCCGGCAAGGGACCGGTGGTGATGTGCCAGAATTCGGGTCTCGGAAACGCGGTTAACCCGCTGACCTCGCTCAACTACCCGTTCAGGATCCCGTCCTTGCTGATCGTCACCTGGCGTGGCGGGCCGGGGATCGAGGACGAGCCCCAGCACCAGCTCATGGGACCTATCACGCCGGATGTACTGGATGTTATCCGCGTGCCGCACGGCATGTTTCCCGCGTCCGATAACGAAATCGCGCCGGCCATCGCCGCGGCGAAGGATAAAATCCGCGAGACCGATTTGCCGTATGCCATGATCATGGAAAAGGGCGCGGTTCGCGATGACGGGATAGGGGTTTCCGAACCAGAAAAACCCGCGCAGGGTAAACGCGTCGATTTGCGGGGGAAGTCCGCACCGCCGGGCCGGGTCGCGGCGATGGAAATATTGCTGGAGACCGTTCCCGAAAATGCCGCGATTGTTGCCACGACCGGCTTTACCGGACGTGAACTCTATACGCTTGCCGACCGGGATCAGCATCTCTACCAGGTCGGATCAATGGGATGCGCCGCCGGTATGGGTATCGGCGTCGCAGTCAATGTTGATAACCCGGTCTACGTGCTGGATGGTGATGGGGCGGCGCTGATGAAGCTCGGTACCATGGCGACGGCGGGCGCGTACCGGCCCGAAAATTTCATTCATATCGTGTTCGATAACGGAACTTATGAATCGACCGGCGGGCAACCGACCGTTGCGCCCACGGTGGATTTTGCTTCAGTCGCGATCGCCTGCGGCTACCGCTCGGCTTCGATCTGCGACAGCATCGACGGGTTCGCCGAGGCCTTGAAGCTTGCCGGGGAAGGGCAAGGGCCGTCCTTGATCCATATGCGGGTGGGACGGGGAACAATCGACGGGCTTGGCCGGCCCAGGATCGCGCCGGAAGATGTCGCCCGCCGGTTCAAGGCGTTTCTGGCCAAAGGCTGAGTTACCCCGCTTTCAACGCTTCCGCTCCGAGTCCCTTGGCCGACAGATATGCCGCGATTTCTTCCAGCGCCCAGGCGATATCCTCCGGTCCGATATCGCCGATACAACCGATGCGGAATGTTTTTTCCTGCGTGACCGCGCCGGGATAGAGGATGATTCCCTTTTCATTCAGCGCGTCATACATATCGCTGAAATCGAATGCCGGATCGGCCGGGGTGCGAATGGTCACGATGATCGGGGCCTGCAATGAGGACGGCAGGAATAACTCGAACCCCATTTCCGTGAGGCCCGATACAAGCCGGTCGCAATTGGCCTGGTATCGACTCCCACGGGCTTCTATGCCGCCTTCTTCCGCCAATTCCGCCATCGCCTGGTCAAGAGCCGCCACCACATGGGTCGGCGGGGTGAAGCGCCACTGGCCGGAGCGGTCCATGTACTCGGCCTGATCATGCAAATCGAGGCTGAGAGAGGCCGCATTGTCTTTCGAAGCCGCCAACGCGGCGTTTTCGATAATGGCGTACCCCAACCCCGGCGCACCCTGCAGACATTTATTTGCCGACGCAATCAGCGCGGTCGCCCCGAGTTCCGCCAGGTCAATCGGCAGAGCGCCGAAACTGCTCATCGCGTCGATAATCAGTTTCCGGTCGAATTCGCGCGCAACGGCTGCGATTTTCCGCACCGGATTAAGAATGCCGGAGGTGGTTTCGCAATGAACCATCGCGATAAGAGAAATTTTCTCATCGGCGGAGAGTATGTCGGAGACCGCCTCCGGATCGGGCGGCGTGTCTTCGGCGGTTTCATAAACCTCATAAGCACGTCCCAGATAATCGCAGATTTTGGCCATGCGTTTGCCATAGGCGCCGTTGATCAGGATCAGACACTTTCCATCCGCGCGCGGCAGCAACGTGCCAAGCGTTGCTTCCACCGCGAAGGTTCCGCTGCCCTGAACCGGGATGCAGCTATAGCCTTCTTCGGCGCCCGCCAACCGGCAAAGCGTTTCGCGAATTCGCGCCGTCATGGCGATAAACGCCTTGTCACGCGATCCCCAATCGCGGGTCAGTGCCGCGCGCACCCTGTCGGACGTGGTCAATGGTCCCGGTGTGAGAAGAATCTGGCCGTGTCTGGTGTTCTTGTTCATTTGTATCCGTCCTTGCCTTACCGGGCCCCGTCATGCATGAAAACCGGACCCGGCGCGGCACTTTAGGGTGCCGGGGCGGGGTCTGTCGATAACGCGGGAGGAAGTCATCAGCCACAATACCTGGGTTCACAGGATCGTCCGGACAGGTGTGACGCCGCTTGCCAAGACCCCGATACATCCCAACCATCTGACAACGCTCCGCCTCGTCACCGGGGTCGGTGCGGCCGTGCTGTTCGCGCTGGGCGATCCCGCCTGGCGCTGGGAAGCGATCGCGCTGCTGGTGGTTTCGCTGCTGTTCGACCGCGCGGATGGCGAACTGGCGCGCCAGACCGGACGGACCAGCCGCTTTGGCCATGTCTATGATCTGTTTGCCGATGGCGCGTCGAACGCGGCGTTGTTTACCGGAATCGGGCTGGGCTTGCCGGATTCGGCTCTCGGCGGTTGGGGCGCGGCAATCGGCATCGCCGCCGGTATTGCGGTTGTGGGCGCGGAATTCCTGGTCATGCGGGCACATGACACGGGCGCTCAAAACACCAAAGATATGGGTAATTTTTTCGGATTCGATCCCGATGACGGCATGTTTCTGGTTCCCGTGGCGCTTGCTTTCGGATGGGATGCGCCATTGGTCGTGGTGGCCGCGATCGGGGCATCGATTGCCGTATTGATACTTTTTATGATTCTGTTGCGCGGTCCGAAACCGCCCATGGGCGCGGCCTGATATGTGGACGCGGCTTCTTGGCAATCTCGCCAACAGGCTCGTTTCCTTCTCCGTCAGGCGGGCCTGGCTGACGGTCGCCGCATCTCTGCTGCTGACGGCAGGCGCGCTTTGGTATTGTGTCGCGACGCTCGAGATCGATACGGATAACGCGGATCTTCTTTCCGCCGAATTGCCCTTTCGTCAGGATGATCGCGCCCTCAAGAAATCCTTTCCCCAGCTTTCGAACAATATCGTTGTCGTTGTGGATGCCCCGACACCGGATCAGGCCGATGACGCCGCGCGCCGCCTGCTGGAAGGGCTGAAAAAACAGCCTGATCTGTTCCCGGTGATTTTCGATCCCATGTCCGAGCCTTACTTCCGGAACAGCGGCCTGCTTTTCCTGGAAGAAGAGAAGCTTGCGGAATTACTTGAACAGCTGGTCGACTCTCAGGCCTTTATCGGCAGTCTGGCGGCTGACCCGAGTCTGCGCGGTCTGTTCGAGCTTCTAACGCTGGCGGTGACCGAGGCCGAAAAAGGGCCCGGTACGGATAGGCTGACACCGTTTCTGAAAAAACTGACCGAAGCGGTACGGGCGCACAATGAGGGGGCGCAGACGGTATTTTCCTGGCAGGACGTGATGGGCGGCGGAATCGCGGAGGCATCGAATCCGCGGCGGTTTCTCGTTCTTCAACCGGCGTTGGATTATGGTTCGCTGGCGCCCGCCGGTGCGGCAATGACGGAAATACGCCGTTTGGCTGAAGATCTGCGCCTTACGACCGATAACGGTTTTCGGGTGCGGCTGACGGGCGGCGCCCCGATGGAGCAGGAGGAACTCGCCAGCGTGGCCGAGGGAATGGGGCTGGCCGGCGCAGTGTCTGTCGTGCTGGTGATTACGCTTCTTTTTGCCGCCTTCCGGTCCGGCGCGATGGTGGTTGCCGCTATTGCCGCGTTGTTTGTCGGGCTCATATGGACGGCGGGTTTCGCGGCGGTCGCGGTGGGCCGGTTCAATCTGATTTCCGTCGCTTTTGCCGTGTTGTTTATCGGGTTGAGTGTCGATTTCGCGATCCATCTGGCCTTGCGGATTCGGGAAGAAATGGCGGGTGGCAGGATTTTTGCCGAGGCCGGTCCGGAGGCTGCCGGGAAAATCGCCGGGGCGCTCGGGCTTTGCGCGCTGGCCGCGGCGATTGCGTTCTTCAGCTTTTTACCGACGGATTACGCCGGTCTGGCGGAACTCGGCATCATTGCCGGTGCGGGTATGTTTATCGCCCTTATTGCCAACCTGACGTTCTTTCCGGCTCTGCTTCAGATTTTGCCGATTGGAAAACCGCCCCGTGCCGCCGTCCAAACGGCACCAGCCACCGGCTCAGTCTGGCAGGTGCGGCATGGTCGGACAATCGTTTTTGGGGCGGCTGTTTTGGCCGCTGGTGCCGCGATCATTGCAGCGGATGCCCAGTTTGATTTCGATCCCCTCAATCTGCGAAATCCTGAAACCGAATCCGTCGCGACTATGATGGAACTGATGGACGATGCGGAGGGTTCGCTTTATTCGGCGGATGTCCTTGCCGCGAACCGCGATGAGGCGATAGCGCTGATCGGGAAGCTTCGCGACCTGTCGAGCGTGGACAGAACGATTTCGGCCGCCAATTTCGTGCCCGGCGATCAGAAGGAAAAACTGGCCCTGATCGAAGAAGCGGGATTCCTTATCCTGCCCGCTCTCTCGGCGCCCCGGAAACCGGTTCCCGGCCCGAAGGGAAACCGCGTTGCAATTGACCGGTTTATCGATGCGGCGAAAAAACTGGATCAAAAGGACGATGCCGGGCTGGCGGCGGCGGTCAAGGCGCTTGCCGTGCCGCTGGCGAAAGCCGGTCTGACAGGCGATGCGGGGTTATTGGGGCTGGAGAAAAATTTGACGGGTACGCTGTCCGGCAGGCTGGACGCGCTCGCCGACGGGCTTTCGGCCAGGCAAGTCGGGATCGCGGACCTGCCCGCCAGTGTCCGTGACCGTTATATCGATAGTGACGGTCGCTGGCGGATAGAGGTGTATCCGGCGGGCAATGCCCGGGATGCGGCGGTGCTGTCACGCTTTGTCGAGGAGTTGCAGTCGGTGGCGCCCCGGGCGACCGGATCGCCGGTGATTATCGTCGAGGCGGGGCGAGTTGTGATTGGGTCGTTTGTCACGGCGGCCGTGATTTCCGTCGTGGCGATCTCAACCCTGGTGCTTGTGTTGCTGGGCGGAATCGGAAATGTACTTCTCGTGTTTGCGCCTTTGACACTCGCCGCTCTCTTGACCGGCGCTTTCAGCGTGCTCGTCGGCCTGCCGTTCAATTTCGCCAATATTATCGTTCTGCCGTTGCTCTTCGGATTAGGGGTCGCCAGTGCAATCCACCTGGTCATGCGGTCCCGCGATGGTTCCGGGGCCGCCGCGGTTTTTGGAACAAGTACGCCGCGCGCGGTGTTTTTCAGCGCGCTGACCACGATCGGTTCCTTCGCCAGCATCGCGCTGTCGAGCCATCCGGGCACCGCGAGCATGGGGGTGCTTCTCGCTGTCGCAATCGGTTTTACCCTGGCCTGTACGGTTATTTTGCTTCCCGCGCTGTTGTCCCTGCGCGGACGCCGGGCAAAAGGCGCGTAAATCCGTGGCTATGCTTCGCATCGTTTTTCTGCTGATCGGCGTGGGGTTGTTCGCGGCGATTATCGCCGCGACCGATGTCGAGGCGGCGCTTGCTCTCATCGGCCAAATGGGGTGGGGGCTTGCCTGGGTGACCGCGGCCTACGGGCTGGTGTCGTTCGGCGATGCGCTGTCCTGGCATGTGTTGATGCATCAGATACCCTTAACCTGGTGGCGTTTTCTTAGCCTGTGGTGGATTCGGCTGGTTGGGGAAGCCTTTAACTACGTACTACCCGCTGGCGGTATGGGCGGAGAGCCGGTTAAGGCGGTTATGCTGAAACGGCAGTCGGGGATGGATTATCAGGAAATCACGGCGTCTCTTTTCGCAGCGAAAACAACGAATGTCATTACGCTGGTACTGTTTTTGTTGGGCGGTTTCCTGTTGATGCAAGAGGAAACCCGTGTTTCGGGTGACTATCGCCTGGCCGCTGGAATCGGGCTGGGTTGTCTAGCTGCCGGTATCGCCGGCTTTTTTCTGTTGCAGCGTTTCGGCGTTTCGTCCGCGCTGGCCGGGCGGGTCGTGAGAAAGCGCGACGGACGTCTCGCGCGCGCAGTCGAAATCGTGGCCCAGGTCGAACAGCGGCTTTACAGCCATTACCGCGAACGGAAGGGCCGGTTCGCCGCCTCGCTGGTGATTGCCCTGGTCGTCTGGGTCGTGAGCGTGGTGGAGGTCTATCTGGCGCTTTATTTTCTTGGCCATCCGGTCAGTTGGGCCGAGGCGTGGATCATAGAATCCGGCGCGCAACTTGTCCGCGCGGGTACGTTCTTCATTCCGGCTAATCTGGGTGCCCTCGATGGCGCTTTTGTGTTGTTGTGCAGCCTGTTTACCGGTTCGCCCGTGGTCGGGGTGGCGGTGGCGCTGGTCAGGCGGTTTCGCGAAATCCTGTGGGTCGCCTTTGGGTTGGCGGCGGGTTTTTTCAGCCGGGGCGGGGGCGAGGACCTACGGGGCGGGAAGCGCTGACTTTTGCTCCGGTCCCAACATCGCCCGGGTTTTTCCTTCCAGCATGGTAGCGAGCGCGCCGGTTCCGCCTGATTTGAGTATTGTTCGATATTCCGAACGCCGTGTAGCGATTTCGCTGATGCCTCCGACGAGGAGAATATCTGCGATCCGCCAATCGGCTCCGGTTTTTCGCATCACGTAAGAGATTGCGACAGGGTCACGGTCCGGACTCTCGATCTGCGTATTTACGATACGGGTGCCGCGCGGCCCCTCTGTTACCGATCGTGTGGTGAATTTCTGTCCGGAAAACCCGTCAAACCTGCTGGCATAGTTCGCGGCGCTGAAATTACCGAATGCCTCGACCAGTTTGCGCTGTTCCGATTCCGGCGCCTTGCGCCAGTAACGCCCGCTGGCCAGCGCCATCATGAGTTTAAGATCGAACAGCGCTTTCACCTCACCCTGCAGCGTGTCGAACCGGCCTTTAACGCCTAGTGAATCCGCGGTTTTCATGACATTGAGCAGTTTTGCGTGAAAGGCTTCGATCCGCGCTTCTGGTGATGAAGCACCCGCGAGCCCCGGCATGCCAAGAAACATGGCGCAGATGACAAGAATTTTCAGCCGCATGGCATAAGCCTCGGAAAACGATCTGTTACAACCCAAGTAGGAGCGGCGGCCGGAATCCGCAAGAATTTTGCAATAGTTTTCAGTTAAATCATTGAATTGGTTGGCATTCTATTTGCATTAATTCATCGGGAAACCGTTAACCAAATCGCTTAAGCGATTCTATTGATTTGGGCGGTATCGTTGACTAGTATTGCCGCCACGGGTTGGTGATGTTAAGTCATTGTACTGATTAACGAATGGGGTCTTGGGGGTCTCCATGCGCCGCAAGGACCGAGAACGAGAGATGCGATCTCATTTCAGGATTTTGAGCCCGGTTGTGAGGATGGCGGCGATTTTTTCGCTATTGGCCGTCATTGCCGCGCCGCAACTCCACGCGGCGGACAAGTATTCCCAAACGCGTGCCGCGCTGGTCGCGCAGGCTGGCGCGACCGACGTCAATGACCCGCTTGAAGACGTTAACCGTGCGATTTTCGAATTTAATGACTTCTTTTATGCGCTCTTGCTGCGTCCGCTCGGCGAAATGTACCGGACATTCCTGCCGGATATTGTTCAGGACGGGATCCATAACGCGCTTAAAAACCTCAACTCACCG
>Ga0181585_10003055_pt1 | contig 14757 bp, 16 predicted proteins | sample 071ome_29_FD_132469 | JGI IMG/M metagenome (GOLD analysis project Ga0181585, IMG submission 132469) | Coastal salt marsh microbial communities from the Groves Creek Marsh, Skidaway Island, Georgia - 071407BT metaG (megahit assembly) | ecosystem: Environmental > Aquatic > Marine > Intertidal... | reverse complement strand
GGGGAAGTCCGGGATGTCGCGGATCAGATCGGTGAGTTCAGCGACGGACAGAGCGCCCATCAGCCAATGGTACCGGAATCAGGACTTCTTCTTTTTCCGCGGCTTGGGCGGCTGACCGGGCCGAGCCGACGAAGCCGTGCGTTTGGCGGCGGCCGAACGCTGGGCCGCCTGGCCCCGGGCCGGACGCTGGCTGCCGCCACCAGCGGACCGCTCCCGGCTCGAAGTGGTCGGCTGACGAGTCCGAGCCGCCGGAATCCCGGCCAGGGTCACGTCCTCGTCACTCACTCGACGGGTACCGGTGTCGCCGCTTCGGGCCTGCACCTTCGCTGCGGTCGCTCGGTTCTCGGCTTCGCGCTCTTTCATGTACGCCACGACCGAAGCGGCAACGAAGATTGAGGAGTAGGTGCCGACCAGAATCCCGATCAACAACGCGATCGCGAACTCGCGAAGGGTAAGCGCGCCGAGGAAGAGCGACCCGATCACCAGCATCGATACCACCGGCAGGACCGAGGTGATCGACGTGTTGATCGACCGCATCAAGACCTGGTTGAGCGAGAGGTTCATCATCTCGCTGTAGGTGTATCGGCCGGTCACCGTGAGCCGGCCACCCACGTCACGGACCTTGTCGTAGACCACGATCGTGTCGTAGAGCGAGTAGCCCATGATGGTCAGGAAGGCGATCACCGTTGCCGGGGTGACCTCGAACTGGAACACGGCATAGAGCCCCACCGAAATGACGATGTCGTGGGCGACAGCGATCAGCGCTCCGACCGCCATCTTCCACTCGAGCCGGATTGCGATGTAGCCAGCGACGATGATGAAGAACCAGATCAGCGCGTTGCGGGCCTTGTCGGTGATCTGATCACCCCACGACGGGCCGACCGTCGTAACGCTCACCTCCGTGACATCGACACCGGCGAGCGAGGCGAGGCGGGCGGTCACCTCGGCGACATCGTCGGCGACATCGAGATCGGCGCGAACTCGGATCGCATCGGTCCCCAGCGTTTGGATCTTTCCCGACTCGGCGCCGGTACCGGCGAGTTCGTCACGGACGTCAGCAATGGTGAGGTCCGTGACCGTCACCTCCCAGCTGGTGCCACCCTCGAACTCGATGCCGAGGTTGAGCCCTCGAACCACAAGCGCACCGACGCTGACCACGACGAGGAGACCCGAGATGATGAGCGCCTTGCGCCACAGCGCCGGGAAGTCGAAGTGATGTTCACCCCGGTACATCATGCGGAAGAACGAGATCATGACGCACCTCCGGTCGCGAGCGCCTCGGGTTCGGTGGCGGCGTTCGACGCGTCCATCGCCTCATCCCGGCCGGTCGGGTCGGGAATGCCGAGGCTGCGCGGACGATCGCCGAAACCGCGGGCGGCCATCAGGCGAATGGCGGGCCCCATAAAGAAGTAGGTGGCGATCAGGTCCAGCACGGTGGCCAACCCGAGGAAGAGGGCGAACCCACGAACTTGCCCAACGGTCAGCCAATACAGCACGACCGCAGCAATGAGGCTGGCGACGTCGGCCTTGACGATCGTGGAATAGGCGATCGGGAAGGCCCGTTCGACTGCAGAGCGGACGGTACGCCCGTTGCGGACGTCCTCCTTCAGATGCTCGAAGTAGACCACGTTGGAGTCGACCGAGACACCGATCGAAACGATGAGGCCGGTCACGCCTGCGAGGGTGAGGGCAAGACCTTGTGACTCACCGAGCCAGGCAACCGCAGTCCACAACAGGGCGCCCGAGATGAGCAGGCTGAGGATGGCGATGACTCCCAACCATCGGTAATACGCAATCAGGTAGATCGAGACCAGCACCACACCGACAAGTCCGGCGAACACACCGGCGTCGAGCGCGTCCTCCCCAAGGGTCGACGAGACGATGCGGCTCTCCTGGGGGGTGAGTTCGAGCGGCAAGGCGCCGAAGTTGAGGGCGAGCGCAAGGTCCTTGGCTTCGTCCGTGCTGAACTGGCCGGTGATCTGGATCACATCACGCTCAAAGGCTGGCGCCTGCACGTTGGGGGCACTTTCGACGTACCCATCGATCTCGATCGCAATTCGACCGGTCGGGCAGGTGGGTTGCAGGTTGAAGCACTGGAGTGCGAGCGCGTTGAAGTCGTCGATGCCGGGCGACCCCGATTTGAAGACCGGGTTGACCGCCCACCCACCCGACGGCGTGAGCCGAGCCGCCGCCGACTCCACGGCGACACCGGTGAGGTGTTGGCCGGGTTCGTTCTCTTGGTCGACGACCAACGGGACGGGCCCCATGCGCAGCCGGCCGCTTGGACTTGGGTCGTTGCGAAGCTGCAACACCGACTCTTCGTCGACCGTTGCGTCCGGTGTGAGGTCGAGACTGGTGCCGAACTCTAGAACCGGCCGGAACCGGAGTTCGGCGGTCTGGCCAACCAGGTCGATGGCCCGCTGCTGATCGTCGACACCGGGGATCTGCACGAGGATGGTCTGACCCTGGCGTGTCACCTCGGGCTCACGCACCCCGAGTCCGTCAACCCGGTTGCGGATGATGTCGACCGCTTGATCGAGTGACTCGTCGGTGATCTCTTGTCCATCGGGCAGCGGTTCGGGCTCAAGGACGACCGACGCGCCGCCCTGCAGATCGAGGCCGAGCAGTGGTTCGTTTCCGGAGACGAACGTGTAGAGGATTCCGGCAACTGACAGCGCAACGATGCCGATGACGAAGGTGAGTTGTTGGCGCACAGTGTGAGGGGCGGGCCGCAGCCGGCGCGGCTACGAATCCTCGTCGGCCGCAGCGTTCGCCTCGGCCTCGTCTTCGTCGTCGCCCTCATCATCGTCGACGATCTCAGCGATCGAGCCCCTGCTGACCTTGAGTTCGACCTCGGGCGCGACCTCAAGCCACACGACCTTGTCTTCGAGCTCGGCGACAGCGCCGTGAATACCGGCGTTGGTCACAACGACCATGCCCGGCTCGAGCGAGCGGAGAAGGGCGGCGTGCTCTTTCATCCGCTTCTGCTGTGGGCGGATCATGATGAAGTACATGATGCCCAGGAGGACAACGAGGAAGATCAGGCTCATAGCGGTCTCCGTACTGGCCGGACGGGTCTGACGGCCCGAGATGGACCGCCTCGCAGGCTACCGGACCGCCCACACCTCATGAACACCAGCGCGGAAGTCGGCGAAGGTTCCGGTTCGGATCGCGTCGGCCATCTGATCCATGAACCGCAACAACCAGGCAACATTGTGCAGGGTGATGATCCGAGGTGCGGTCGGCTCCTTCGCAAGGAGAAGGTGCCGCAGATACCCCTTGGACCAGCGGGCGGCAGGGCTCTCGGGCCACGCCGGATCAAGCGGTTCGGTTGACGCTGCGAACTCCGCTCGCGTCAGGTTGTAGCGCCCGGCGTCGGTGAGGATCGTGCCGTGGCGGGCTAGGCGGGTGGGAAGCACACAGTCGAACATGTCGACACCGCGTGCCACCGACTCGACGATGCCGATCGGGTCACCGAGTCCCATGAAGTAGCGGGGCTGGTCGAGCGGCAAGACCCCCATGCAGGCGTCGAGACCGTGCAGCATCTCGCTTCGATCCTCACCCACACTGAGGCCGCCGACTGCATAGCCGTCGAAGCCGATGTCGGTGATCTGCCGAGCGGACCGTTCCCGCAGTCGTTCGTTGGTGCCACCCTGCACGATTCCGAACTGTGACTGCCGCTCGCGTGCGTTCGGATGGTCGAGGAAGGCGGCCCGGCCTCGCGCTGCCCACTCTCCGGTTCGCTCGACCGCACCCTCCACCACCGCCAGGTCGGCGATCGATGACGGGCACACGTCGAGCACCATCTGGATGTCAGCGCCGATCTTGGCCTGCACCTCGGCCGCCTTCTCCGGCGTCAAGAGGTGGGTTGAGCCGTCGTAGGTCGACTTGAACGTGGCCCCCTCATCGCTGATCTCCGGGCCGAGCGAAAAGATTTGGTAGCCACCGGAGTCGGTCAGTACGTGGCCATCCCAGTCGGCCATTCCGTGGATCCCGCCGAGCGTTTCGACGATGTCTGCGCCGGGGCGCAGCATCAAGTGGTACGTGTTGGCGAGGATGATCTGCGCACCGAGACGCTCAACATCACTTGCGTCGAGATGCACGATCGCCCCGCGGGTGCCGACCGGCATGAAGCGAGGCGTGCTGAACGCGCCGCGGGCCGTTGTGACGTAGCCGCAGCGGGCACCACCATCACGAGCGGTTTCGGTGAACGTCGCACGCATCGGGTCGAGGCTACGGGCTCAGCCGGGGCACCCCTCGGCAGTGTCGGCTCATCGACGAGGCTGCGTTTGCGCCGTTGTGGTGCCGGCGGGTCCGAACTGTCGCGACCTCCCGCCGGACCATGGTCAGACGACGCGCTCCCAGACCGAGACGTTGCGGGTCGAGTCGCCGGTGAACGGGGATCGACCGAAGTCTTCCCATCGTTCGACGAGCCGCATCCCTGCAAGCTGCGCCATCAGGTCGAGCTCTGCAGGCCAGACGTACCGGAACGGCACCGAGACCACACCGACCCGATCCGAACGCACGTGATAGTGGTGCGACGAGAACGTCTGCTCGACGAAGTCGGTGTATTCCTCAACACCGGCATACCCAGCGTCGGCACCGAACGCTCGGAGGTGTTCGCCGGGCGGGAGATGGCGAAGGGCCGGAACGCCCACATCAATCACGAACCGACCGCCGAGATCAAGGTGAGCGGCGGCGTTTCGGAAACAGGCGACTTGGGCGTCCTGGGTCGTGAGGTTGTTGATCGTGTTGAACACAAGGGCGACGAGTGAGAAATCACCTGCGACCCGAGCCACGGCGAAGTCACCGATCACAACGTCGATGTCGGCTCCTCCTGGCTTCTGTCGCAGTCGCTCGACCATGTCAGGTGAGAGGTCGATACCGGCCACCTCGACACCTCGCTCAATCAGCGGAAGCGCAATGCGGCCCGTCCCGATACCGAGTTCGAGCATCCGCCCACCGTTGGCCTGCTCGGCCAGGAACGAGACTTCCGCTTCCAGCACGTCGGGTTGGAACCGTTCCGACACGGCATCGTCGTAGCTCGCAGCCAGGCTGGCGTCGAAATAATTGGGGGTCGGCTCGTCACGCATTGCCGCCAAGTCTCGCAGCTGGCCCGTGGCCTACCGTCTGGCGCCGATGCGCCGACCGACACAGGGTCAGAACCTGGACTCCAGCCCGAGCAACATGGCGTCGCCGAAGCTGAGGAAGCGGTACTCCTCGGCGATTGCTGTCTCGTAGAGATGCCGCCAGCGCGGCCCGATGAATCCATCGACGAGACAGAGCAGTGTCGACTGTGGAAGGTGGAAGTTCGTCAGCAGAACATCGATGACCTGCCAGTCGAAGGGGCGGCGGATGAACAGATCGCTCCGACCTGACGGCGCACCGGTGCGCTTCCATGATTCAAGGGCCCGGACCGCCGTCGTCCCGATGGCCACCACCCGGCGAGCCGACTCGATTGCGGCGATGGTCTCGTCGGGCACCCGGTACCACTCGGTGTGCATGACGTGGTCGTCGAGTCGGTCGACCATCACCGGTCGGAAGGTGTCGAGACCGACGGCGAGTTCAACGGTCGCGAGGTCGACACCACGCGCACCGAGTCGCTCGAGCACGGTGGGAGTGAAATGCAGTCCGGCGGTGGGGGCCGCAGCCGAGAGCGGCCGGTCGGCGTAGACGGTCTGATAACGAGCCGGGTCGTCGATCTGGCTTTCGATGTATGGCGGCAGCGGAGGCAACCCGACGTCCGCGAGTCGGGTGTGCAAATCCACGTCACCCGGGTCGAGATACACGACGCGTCGGCCATCGCCCAGGTCGTCCGCCATCTCGATCGTCAGGCCTTCGGCATGGACGAGGTCCCCCGGCTTGAGTTTCTTCGAGGGCTTGCCCAGCGCCTCCCACGACCCGTCGTCGCGCTCTTCGAGGAGGAGGATTTCTGCCTTGCCACCCGTCGAGCGTCGGACGGGAATCCGAGCCGGCAGCACTTTGGTGTCGTTGACCACAACGAGATCGCCAGCTTCGAGCAGGTCGGGGAGATCACAAACCTGTCGATGCTCGACATGGTCGCCGCGGTCGACGAGGAGGCGAGCTGCGTCTCGGGGCTCGATCGGCGACTGCGCAATCCGCTCGGCGGGGAGGTCGTAGTCGATGTCAGCGAGCGTCTCGGGGCGATCGGTCACAGTGTCGAGGCTACGGAAAACGGGGCGGCCCTCGGTCTCTGGCTGCAGGATCCGCCCCGAGCCAGCCGCACCCGGATCGACCTAGGACTCCGGGTCGAAGAGGCCGGTCTGCGGTGTGGGGTCGGTCGCCGGTGGCGGGGGGGTCATGCCGAGGTGGGCGTACGCCGCCGGCGTTGCCACACGACCGCGCGGGGTACGCATCAGCAAACCCTGCTGAATCAGATAGGGCTCGTAGACGTCCTCGACCGTCTCGGTCGGTTCGCTCACGGCAATGGCGAGGGTCGAAAGGCCAACCGGGCCCCCACCGAAGCGACGACAAATCGCATCGAGCACCGCCCGAGATGCCTTGTCGAGACCGAGTTCATCGACGCCAAAGAAGGCCAGCCCGTCGGCGGCAACCGCAGAGGAGATGTGTCCGTCGCGCTCGACCTCGGCGTAATCACGGACCTGGCGCAGGAGTCGGTTGGCGATTCGGGGAGTGCCCCGAGAGCGACGGGCGATCTCGAAAGCACCGCCGTCGTCGATGTCGACCCCGAGGATCCCGGCGGCGCGAGCAGCGATCGACTGGAGGTCATCGACCTCGTAGTAGTCGAGCCGGGCGACCAGGCCGAACCGATCACGAAGCGGACCGGTGATCAGACCGGTCCGGGTCGTGGCGCCCACGAGTGTGAAGCGAGCGAGGTCGAGGGGGATTGATCGCGCCGCTGGACCCTTGCCCAGCACCACATCAATACGGAAGTCCTCCATTGCTGGGTAAAGCACTTCTTCGACGGGACGTGGAAGGCGATGGATCTCGTCGATGAACAACACATCGCCGTCCTCGAGCTTTGACAGGATCGATGCCAGATCGCCAGCCCGTTCGAGCGCTGGACCCGACGTGACCTGGAGATTCGTTCCCATCTCCGCGGCGATGATGTTGGCGAGCGTGGTCTTGCCGAGACCGGGCGGGCCGGCGAACAGGAGGTGATCGGCCGCTTCGCGCCGCCGTGCGGCCGCGCCGAGCATCACCGACAGGTGGCCCTTCAGTTCCGCCTGTCCGACGAACTCGTCGAGCGTCTTGGGACGCAGGCCCGGCTCATCGAGCAGGGCGATGGTGTCCTCTGGCTCCTCGGAGGGAGAAAGCAGTTCCTCACGCGGCACGGATCAGTTCCTCACACGCCACTCGCCAGACGCCGCAGGGCATCTTTGAGGAGTTCTCCCGTATCGCCCTCCTGTGGAAGGTCGACGAGCACGGCATGGATCTCGTCGGCACCATAGCCGAGGCCTTCTAGCGCAACGCGCACATCAGCCCGGGCCTCGCCGCCAGCGCTGGCGGCGTCGGCGTCAGCTGACACGATGGCCTCGCCCTCCGGAAGGTCGAGTTTTGATTTGAGCTCCATCACCAGCCGAGCGGCGGTCTTCTTGCCGACTCCGGGGACCAGGCACAGGGCAGCGACATCGTCCTCGGCAACCGCCCGGCGCAGCGCATCGGGACCGTGGACCGACAAGATCGCAAGGCCGAGCGCCGGACCGACACCGTGGGCGGAGATCAGCGACTCGAAGATGCGTCGTTCTGCGATGGTCGCAAACCCGTACAGCGTCTCGCTGTCCTCGCGAACCGCATGGTGGGTATGCACGAAAACCTCACCGTCGAGATCTCCAATGGTGACCGATGTCGACGGCGTGACATGGACTCGGTACCCGACCCCGCTGACCTCGACGAGAAGTTCGCCGTCATGCCCTCGATCGATCAGGCGGCCTCGCAGCGATCCAATCATGACGCACTCGCTTTCCGTGACGAACTGGCGAACTGGTTCGCTCCGACTGCCGCACGAGCGCGTCGTCCCGGCAGCCGGGCCAGATGGCAAAGCGCGACCGCGACGGCATCGGCGGCGTCCGCCGGCGAAAGACGCGATGGCAGACCGAGCAGGGTCTGCACCATCGAACCGACCTCATCCTTGCCAGCCGAGCCAGAGCCAGCGACCGCCTGCTTGATCTCGTTCGGCGAATACTCCGCGACATCGCACCCGGCACTGGCCGCCTCGGCCATGGCCAAGCCGCTCGCCATGCCCACGCCCATCGCCGTCGAGACATTGTGCTGAAACAACACCCGTTCGACCGCGACGACGTCGGGACGAAGTTCGACGATCAGGGCACGAAGTTCTGCCTGCATCTCCGCCAGCCGGTGCGGAAGATCGAGCGATGGGTCGGTGCGAATCACCCCGGCAGCAACCGCCCGCGGGCGACGACCATGCTCGACACAGCCATAGCCACACCGAGAGAGACCGGGATCGATTCCCAACACGAACACGTGTACGACCCTAGCGCCAGACCCTCCGGGGTGTCGTCACCCCATCGTGCGGCGATGGGCGAACCCCGCCCGGCCACTTGAGCTCAGATCAGACATGCCGATGGAACCACCGATGAGTGCGCTCCAACCCCCTGCCGCCGCCGTTCACCTCGCCGGAGTCTCGAAAGCGTTCAACGAGAAGAGCGCCCTCGACGATCTGACGCTGACTGCTCCGGAGGGAAGAATCACCGTGCTCCTTGGACCCAACGGTGCTGGCAAGACGACGGCGATTCGATGCATCACCGGCGCTCTAACACCTGACCGGGGCGAGGTCATCACCCTCGGGCGCAACCCCACCGTCGATGGCGAGGCTGTGCGACGCCACTGTGGCGTCGTCTCGGCCAAACCAGCCCTCTACGACCGTCTCACCGGGTGGGACAACCTGACCTATGCCGCCCAACTCCACGGGGTCACGAAACGATCGATGCCTGATCGGGTCCGAGCAGCGGCCGCCCAGTTCGGGATCGAGCATGCGCTCACCGAACACGTCGGCGGGTACTCCACCGGGATGAAGACCCGCCTGGCCCTCGCTCGGTCGGTTCTGCACGAACCCCGTCTCCTCCTGTTCGACGAGCCGACATCGGGGCTCGATCCCCAGTCGGCGCAGGCCGTGCTGGCGCTGATTCGAAAGATGACATCGAACGGGCACACGGTATTGATGTGCACGCACCACCTCGTCGAAGCCGAAGGGCTCGCCGATCATGTGATCGTTCTCGACGCCGGCACCGATCTCGTGGCGGGCGAACCACGCCAACTGACACGCTCCTACTGGCCCGAGGACTCCGTGCACATCACGGTGGAACGAACCGGGGCCGGGTGGCCGACGTTTCAGGACCTCTCCGACCTCGAACTTCTGGAGGCGGTGCGCGCAGTGGAGGCGCTCGACGACAGCACGACCGATCGCCACACGACAGTGCGTGTCGTGCTCGACGACCCGGCTGCGGTGCCCGACGTCGTTGCTGCCCTCGCCAACGCGGGGGCGCGACTCACCAAGGTCCTCCCCCACCAACCAACGCTCGAGGAGTTGTACTTCGCCGTTCGGCAGGCGGCAGGCAACGTCGATGAGGGAACCGCACGGTGGGACGCCGTCCCGGAGCGGGCACTCCGATGAGTTCGTTTAACTGGAGTCGGACTCGAATCGTCACTCGCACTGACCTGAAGCAGTTGGTGCTGGCCCGAGACTTCTGGCTGCCGATGGGCATTCTCGGCTCGATCTTCTTCGTCCTCGTGCCACTGGTTCTGCTCCTCTCGATCACCAGTCTCGGCGATGTTCCCGCCGTGCGGAGCGTCGCCGACACCCTCGATGTCCTCCCTCGGGCCGCCCAGGACCAGATCAAGGGCGACACGCCACAGGGACGCACGAGCTATGCGCTCGCCGTGTTCCTTTTCGCGCCGATGGCCATCGTTGTGCCGCTGACGATTTCAACCGCAGTCGGGGCCGCAACGCTCGACGGGGAGCGGGAACGCGGAACCGGCGAGTTTCTTGCCCACTCCCCTGCCGGCACCCGTGAGATCTACCTTGGCAAGCTGCTGGCCTCACTCGTACCGGGCTACCTCACAACCATGGTGGGGTTCACGTGCTACTCGCTGATCGTGAACCTCATCGTCGGTCCCGAAGTCGGCGGCTGGTTCTTCCCGACCCGGCAGTGGTGGCTCCTGATGTTGTGGGTACTGCCGGGGTTTCTGCTGATCGGACTTTCGTTCGTGCTGCGCCTCTCCGGAAAGGTCACGTCGACCGCCGCTGCGCAGCAGGCATCCGGATTGATCACCCTGCCCCTCATCGCGATCTCGTACGCCCAGGCCTCCGGTGCCGTGTACGGCACTGCGACCACGACGATCGCGATCGGAGCGATCGCGTGGACGATCGGCCTGACCTCGACCTGGCGCGGCATGGCCGCCGTCGAGCGGCACCGTCTGCTCGGGGTGGCCGACGGGGTCTAAGCCTGGATGCTTGACTGCGCAGATGCCAGGTTCGACCCGCCGTCATCTCATCACCGGCGCTTCCGCAGGAATGGGGGCGGCGTGCGCCAGCGCACTTGCTGCCCGTGGTGATGCCGTCATCGCCGTTGCCCGCCGGGCCGACGTGCTCAGCAACCGATTCGGCGACGTCGAAAACGTCACGGTCGTGGCCGCCGATGTCGGCCACGCCGATGGGCGATCAGCGATCCTCGAGGTGGTCACGAACCAGACCGATGATCCGCTCACCTCGGTCATCCACGGCGCAGCCAGCCCCGTCGAACTCCAACCCTGGCATCAGCTCGACCCCGACGCGCTGACGGCTCACTTCCATGTCCACGTTGCCTCATCGATCGCAATCACCGGGTCGGTGCACAACCAGGTCGGTGTCGAGCGGTGCGTCATCTTCGACAGCTACAGCGCATCGACACCACGGGTCGGCTGGTCCGCCTACTCGATCCTGAAGGCCGCAGCGCAGATGGCGTTCCGAGCGGCAGCCGAAGAGCTTGAGGAGGTTGCGATCGCTCGTGTCTACCCAGGCGCAGTCAAGACGCCGCTGCTGGCTCGGGTACTCGACGCTCCCCGATCGATCGAGGCCACCGCGGTGTATCACGAACTGCACGACACCGGTCGAGTCAGCACCGCCGAGGAGATCGCCGAGCAACTCCTTCCGATCCTCGATCTGAGCCCTGCGGAGATTCGGGCCCAGGACATCTGGCCGATCGGGTACCCGGCGTAGCTGCTCGCTCGGGCTCAGGCGGTGGCTTCGTCCATCAGCGCGTCGGCTACGTCCATATTGCCGTGCACGTCCTGGACGTCGTCGAGGTCATCGAGGAGATCCATCAACTTGAGAAGCCCCTTGACCTGACCGACGTCAGTGATCTCGACCGTGGAGGTCGGCAGCATCGCAAGATCAGCCGACTCGACCGCAATCCCAGCCTCATCGAGCGCCTCGCGCACCTGGGGGAGATCCGAAGGGGGTGTGGTGACCCGCCACATCTCGCCCTCGTCCACGATGTCTTCAGCACCGGCGTCGAGGGCGGTCAGCATGACCTCGTCTTCCTCGACCGAGGTCGGCACGAGGATGACGCCCTTTCGTTCGAACTGCCACGACACCGCACCGGGTTCGGCAAGTGAACCGCCGTTCTTCGACAGGGTCGAGCGCACATCGCCCGAGGTTCGGTTGCGATTGTCGGTCAGGCACTCGATGAGCAACGCAATACCGCCCGGGGCATACCCCTCGTACGTCACGGTTTCGTAGTTGACACCCTCGAGTTCGCCGGTGCCCCGTTTGACCGCCCGTTCGATCGTGTCGAGCGGCACCGAGTTGTCGCGCGCCTTCTGGAACATCGTTCGCAGCGTCGGATTGGCGTCCGGGTCACCGCCACCGGTTCGAGCCGCGACTTCGACCTGCTTGATGAGCTTGGCGAAGAGCTTGCCGCGCTTCGCGTCAGCCGCACCCTTCTTGTGCTTGATCGTGGCCCACTTTGAATGGCCGCTCATGACGGGACCCCCTGAGACGCTGTGGCCGGCGACCCTTCCGCTGCGCTGGGCAGCAGTCCGGCATCAGCCAGCCAACGGCGGTGCAGCCGGGCATCGCCCGACAGCTCCGGATGAAACGATGCCACGGTAACGGGGCCGTGCTGGCAGAGCACGGGTTGTCCCTCGACCTCGGCGAGCACGACGACGTCGTCGCCGACCGAGTCGACGATCGGTGCGCGAATAAACACGCCGTGGAACGGTGTGTCGAACCCCTCGATGGCGAAATCAGCTTCGAACGAATCGATCTGGCGGCCGTACCCATTGCGCCGCGACACAAGGGGGATCGCGCCGAGACAGTGCTGATCGTCTCGCCCGTCAAGGATCTCCGACGAGCACAGGATCATGCCTGCGCAGGTCCCAAACACCGGCATGCCCGCGTCGACGCGAGCACGTAGCGGCTCCAACATGCCGCCCTTGACCAGCAGCATGGACATCGTGGTTGATTCTCCGCCCGGGATCACGAGCGCGTCGATCGAGGCGAGCTGCTCGGTCGTCTTGACCGCTACCGCCTCCACACCGAGGTCACGGAGGATCGACAGGTGAGCGGCGAAGGCGCCCTGCAGGGCGAGAACCCCGACCGTTGGGCCGAGGGGCGCAATGGCCGTCGGGGTCACCAACCGCGTTCGGCGAGCTTGGTCTCGAGCGTGGCCATCTCGAGGCCCCGCATCGCGTCGCCGAGCCCGGTCGACACCTTCACGAGGATCTCCGGGTCCTCGTAGTGGGTGGCCGCTTCGACGATGGCGTTGGCCATCTTCACCGGCTCATCGGACTTGAAGATGCCCGACCCGACGAAGACCGCCTGCGCGCCGAGCTGCATCACGAGCGAGGCGTCGGCCGGGGTCGAGAGGCCTCCGGCACAGAACAGCGGGACGGGAAGCTCGCCGGTCTCGGCGATCTCCTGCACCAGCGGCAGCGGGGCCCGTAGCTGCTTGGCCCACTCGAACAGCTCGGCTTCGTCGGCCTGGGTGATCTTGCGGATATCGCCGGTGATCGAGCGGATGTGGCGAACCGCTTCCACGACGTTGCCGGTACCGGCTTCGCCCTTGGAGCGAATCATGCAGGCGCCCTCGCTGATGCGGCGAAGTGCTTCGCCGAGGTTCGTTGCGCCGCACACGAACGGCACGTCGAAGGCGAACTTGTCGATGTGGTGGGTTTCGTCGGCCGGGGTCAGCACCTCGGATTCGTCGATGTAGTCGACATTGAGCGCTTGGAGGATCTGGGCTTCAGCGAAATGGCCGATACGAGCTTTGGCCATCACCGGGATCGAGCAGACCTGCTGGATGCCCTGGATCATCTCGGGATCCGACATGCGGCTCACACCGCCGTCCTTGCGGATGTCGGAGGGGACTCGTTCGAGCGCCATCACGGCGACGGCGCCGGCATCTTCGGCGACCTTGGCCTGTTCAGGGTTGACGACGTCCATGATGACGCCGCCCTTCAACATTTCAGCCAAGCCCCGCTTCACGAGCGGGCTGCCGGTCGATCGAGATTGGTTCGAAACGGACTGGTCGGTCATGGACCGCAGCCTACTCATCACCGCCGAGTACGAGACCTTGGGCGGCAGTATCCACGCCGAACTCGTAGGTGCCCGCTGGGACAAGCGTGATCCAGGTCGTGCCCGGTTCGAGCACGATCATCTCCCCGGCTTCCGTGCGGAACTCGTAGCCACTCGACGAGTCGGCCCGTGACCATGAACCTTCGAACCGTCGACCCCCGATCAAGACGCTGACTGCGCCCTCCCCCACCGTGATCGCATCGACCGATTGGGCATCGGCTGTGTTGGGGACGTAGCGGGTCTCCATGACGACCACATTCGACACCACGATTGGTTGGCCCTCACGGGTGACGTGGACGGCTCCGTCCTGCACTCGGACGTACCCACGCGACGGGTCGAACACGAAACTGACGGTGTCCCGCCCCGTGACGGTGAAGCCGGAGCCGTCGATGCTGGCAGGTCGAGTGTCGCTCTCGGCGGTCCGGTACTCGAGAATTGGGGCGGGCACCCCGGCGTCTCCGCCGAAGTCGCCACGAACCTTGGTGAGGTCGATGAAGAGATTGTCGGGGGCGCGGTAGTCGCCGTCTCGGAAGTGATAGTCCCCGCTTCCATCATCCACCACCAGCACCACACCCCCAGCAAGGGCAAGTTCTCGAAGATCGCCGAGCACGCTGAGGTTGGCGCCCGAGAACACGAGCATTGGCGTGCCCAGATTGGTCAGCAGATCAAGGTCGGTGGTGCGGGCTGACCGGACTGGCCCAACCAGGTCGGGAATGTCGGAGTGATAGATCGCAGCAAAGCGGGTGGCTCGATCTTCGATGCGCTCCTCGATCACGATGTCAGCGAACTCGATACCGATCAGGGCCTCGAGGCTGCGATCGTCGTTGTTGGAGATCTTCACCATGATCGCGGGCTGCGCGAGCAGTTCGTCGTCCGCTGCGAGTCCAGTGAATGGCGCCTTCGGTCCCTCAGCAATCTCCACAGGTGCAGTGGTCCCCGTGTCGATCGACGCGTCGCCGTTTTCGACTTGATCACCGGTGTCCGCGTCGGGCACCTCGGCCTCGGTCTCGTCGTCAGGCAGGTCCGTGCCCTCGTCGCTCGAACCGCCACCACACGCAGTAGCCAGGGTCAAACACGCAGCCAGCGCGGCGATCGATCGCCGCACGTCAGAGCTCCCGAATGGCGTCGACCCGGTCGGCCACAGCCGGCTGCACCGAGGTAGCCCCGCTCCCCACCATCCAGAGGTGATCGGCTCGAGG
>Ga0181585_10003052_pt1 | contig 14766 bp, 17 predicted proteins | sample 071ome_29_FD_132469 | JGI IMG/M metagenome (GOLD analysis project Ga0181585, IMG submission 132469) | Coastal salt marsh microbial communities from the Groves Creek Marsh, Skidaway Island, Georgia - 071407BT metaG (megahit assembly) | ecosystem: Environmental > Aquatic > Marine > Intertidal... | reverse complement strand
AGGCCCAAAGCTGGAGCGTGGACTCAGCACTGGAGAGAATCGCGCAGTCACCTTGCGGCGTTTTGGTTCTGTTGACTTATTCGGAAGATGCGGTTCAGTTAGATCGCCGGGTCCGGGGCGAGTCGGCGACGGATGGAAAAGAGCGTGAATTGCGTATGCTGGGTGCAGGCAGTCAGATCCTGTCGGACCTCGGTGCCGGCAAAGTCCGGGTCCTGGGGACTCCGCTTCGGACTCATGCGCTCTCTGGCTTTGGCTTGGAGGTGCTTGAGTATCTTCCGGGTTCTCGAGCTGACTGAGTTGGCTTCGGTTAGTCGCCACCTTGCCCGGCGTTGCGCCGCTCAGGCCCTGTATCAATGGATGCTGACAGGCCAACCCACGGCAGAAATCGAAGCTGCCTTCATCAGTGATGATAGGCTGAGCGATTTAGATATTTCCTATTTCAGGCATTTGATCGAGGCAGTGCCGGAAAGACGCGACACGCTTGAACAACGCCTCCACGGCATGATTGAGCGCCCTTTGAGTCAACTGGATCCGGTAGAGCGGGCAATTCTTCTAATCGGGGCTTACGAGATCCTGTTTCGTCCCGATATTCCTAACGGAGTGGCAATTAACGAGGCCATCGAGATGGCGCACCTTTTTGGCGCGACCGACAGTTTCAAATTCGTAAACGGCGTTCTGGACCGTCTGGCTGGTGAGCCGAGAGACGTCTAGCCGCTAATAGCCCCATGGACGAGTTTGAGCTGATTGATCAGATCTTCCATCGTCCGGAAGGCCGATCCTCGCAGGTCGCGATCGGTATTGGAGATGATGGCGCCGTCATCAATGTGACAGCCGGCAAACAGGCTGTCGTTGTAATGGATACACTGGTGGCTGACGTGCATTTCCTGGAGTCGCAACCCGCCAGCTCAGTCGGGCACCGTGCGCTCGCGGTGAATCTGAGTGACATCGCCGCCATGGGCGCAGTGCCGGGTTGGGCGACTTTAAGCCTTACCCTGTCTGAGGTGAATGAGAACTGGCTAAATGGTTTCGCCGATGGATTCTTCGAGTTAGCTGACCGACACGAAGTCGCTTTGATCGGAGGCGACACCACTAAAGGGCCTTTGGCTGTCTGTGTGACGGTAGTCGGTGAAGTTGAGCCCGAAGGGGTCCTTCGGAGGACCGGCGCGCAGCCCGGCGACTTCGTTTACCTCAGCGGGAAAATCGGAGGTGCGGCCGCGGCACTGTCCTCACCTGAGGGGTATGCGGATCCAGTTCTCCATCGTGCTTTGTGTTGGCCGCAGCCGCGGACGGAGCTGGGGTGCGCTCTTGGGGGTATTGCGAACAGTGCGGTCGACGTTTCTGACGGGCTGCTGGCAGATCTGGGTCACGTCCTCAGCGCGAGCGGGGGACTTGGCGCCGACATTGAGGCAGACAGCCTGCCTTTGTTTGAATCGGCAGTCGCCTTGTTGGGGCGTCAGTCGGCGCTCGAGCTCGCGCTAGGGGGTGGTGATGATTACGAACTTTGCTTCACCGCTCCAAAACACAGGCATCAGGAAGTACTTGAGACGGGGCATCGGTTGGGTCAGGAGTTGTTTCAGATCGGACAGATTACAGAACGCGGCGGTTGTCGTATCCTCGGAAACGAGCTGGATCTTGATGCGGTGTCACCCGGCTATCAGCACGCATGGCCGAGATCAAAAACATGAGTGAGCAGCGTCGGTCTGATCAGGTCATATTGTTTTTGGGCCAAGGCCTGGGGCTAGGGCGTATCCCGTTCGCCCCGGGTACGGTGGGGACGCTCCCCGGCATTTTGCTCGTGTGGGTGCTCTGGCAGGGCGGAGATGAAATTTACCTTGCCCTGACGGCTGTCGTTACCCTGTCTGCAGTTTGGATTGCCGGGCGCAGCGCTGAAAGTCTCGGTGTCGCTGATGATCCGCGTATCGTGATCGATGAGATTGCCGGTGTATTGGTGGCGTTCGCTCTGGTGCCGCCGAGCTGGCTGGCGTTAGTGGTTGGCTTTTGCGTATTTCGGATTTTAGATATCGCAAAACCCCCGCCTATTTCAACCGCTGATCGTCAGGTCAAAGGGGGTTTCGGTATCGTGCTCGATGACGTCCTCGCCGGGATCGGCACCAATCTCGTGTTGCAACTGCTGTTCCGTGTTCTCGGAGTCGGTGTGTAGCCGAACCCGTATTGGGTTGGCGAGGACGCGGGGAGAGCAGATCAGCGCTGCAGGTGCTCCAGCTTGCCAGAGACTTCCTTCCAGTCGTCCGCATCGTCGGGAGCTGGTTTCATCTCCGTAATGACCGGCCATTGCTGCGAGAGTTCTGCGTTCAGCGCCAAAAACTCCTGTTGATCCTCGGGAAGGTCTTCTTCAGCATAAATGGCATTCACAGGACACTCCGGCTCGCAGAGGCTGCAGTCGATGCATTCCTCAGGGTCGATCACCAAAAAGTTAGGGCCTTCATGGAAGCAGTCTACGGGACAGACCTCCACACAGTCAGTGTATTTACAGCGGATACATGAGTCGCTTACTACGTAGGTCATCTATCGTCTCCAGAAGTTTCCAAAAAAAACTTTCGCGAACCGAACGCCAGATTTTAGGCAATGTCGGCAGCGCGGTAAATGATTACAGCCCGCTTCGGGCCACAATCTTCCTGAGATCCTCAAAAATGTGTGGAGTGGCGGCGACAAGGTTGCCGCTTTCAATGAACCCCTGTTCTCCTGAGACGTCAGAGACCAGCCCCCCGGCTTCGCGAATCAAAAGCGCGCCCGCCGCCATATCCCAAGGTTTTAGGCCGAACTCCCAGAACCCATCCAATCTGCCGGCTGCAACGTAAGCAAGGTCGAGCGCAGCAGCCCCCGCGCGGCGAATTCCCGCGGTCTTGGGGACGAGGCTCTGAAAACTGCGCATCCAGGGCTCCATAATACTGAGGTCCCGAAACGGGAAGCCTGTGCCCAGCAGTGCCGGCGTCAGTTGCCGGGTCGAGCTCACACGGAGCCTTTTCCCGTTCAGTTGTGCGCCCTCACCGCGACTGGCAGTAAACATCTCATCGCGAAGCGGATCGTAGACGACACCGTGTTCGAGAACCCCGTTGCGCATAGCTGCGACTGAAACTGCGAACATCGGAAACCCGTGCAGAAAGTTGGTAGTGCCGTCGAGGGGATCAATTACCCAGGTATATTCCGAGCCCTCTTGCAGACCGCTCTCTTCAGCGAGAACACCATGTTCCGGATAGGCGTGAGTGAGGACATCCAGAACCGCACGTTCGGCTTCGATATCCGCCTGACTGACAAAGTCGTTACGACCCTTGGAGGAGTACTCCAAACGATCCAGTTGATTGAAGTACATTAAAATGACACGCCCACCTTCTCGGACGGATCGCACAGCGGTATGCAGCATCGGGTGCATGTTGGGGAGAACGCTCCGGGTTCAAGGTGTGGCGATCCCCTGAGTGAGCCAGGGCGATCTTGGATCGTTCCTTTGGGTGAAGGTGCGTTTCAATCAACCTCACCGGCCAGGATCGAGCGATATCTTGCGGGTGCGGATTGTAGCCCAATGAGAGTCCGCGAGGTTCGTAGGACTCAAGAAACAAGATTGGAGAGTTGAGAAGTGAGTGTACGGATTGTCATGGTAGAGACAACCCATCCCGGGAATATTGGCGCGACGGCCCGGGTGATGGCCAATATGGGTCTCACCCAGTTGTGTCTGGTGAGTCCACGCAGCTTTCCAGATCCAGCGGCAACCGCCCGCGCTGCAGGTGCGGACGATATTCTCGAGCAAGCAAAGGTGTTTGATTCGCTGGAAGAGGCCGTGAGTGATTGCGGGTGCGTTATTGGTGCAACCGCTCGCAGGCGCTCACTGGCTTGGCCTCTGCTGGACGCTGAGCAGGCGGCAGCTCGATTGGTGGTTGAGCAACAAGTGACAAACTGTGCGCTGATCTTTGGCCCGGAAGCTTGTGGTTTATCCAACGCGCATCTGGACCTGTGTCACGCACACCTTCGGATTGACGTGAATGAAGCCTTTCCCTCTCTCAATGTGGCAACCGCGGTTGCAGTAATGGCATACGAGTTCCGGAAGCAGTCTGGTCTCGGGGCGTTGGAGCCTGCTGTGCAAAGTGCGGAAGAGGAGATCCCGATGACCATGGGCGAATTCGACCAACTAATGACCCATATGGAGATGGTTCTGAGCAACACCGCCTTCCTCTCCGGTCCCAAGACCAAGTTGCTTCGCAAAATCCGCCGTCTTTTGCTTCAGGGTGTGAAATCTACCCAAGAGGTCAATATTCTGCGAGGCGTCTTGACTTCTCTGGAGTATGCTTTGGGGGTCTCTGATAAGCAGCCGCAAAAGAGAGCACAAAGGGAAGTGCAAAACACAGCAAAAAACAACAGCACTACACCTACGTGATAATATAGGTGTAGAAAATTGAACTTGTATCTCACTGGACCGCAGGCAGATCGCATATGGCAATTACCCTGACAGAAGCAGCAGCGCAGCGCGTCTCAGACCATCTCGAATCGCGAGGCCACGGCGAAGGGTTGCGGCTTGGCGTCAAGACGACCGGCTGCTCGGGACTCGCTTATGTTGTAGACTTTGCTGACGAGATCAGCGCTGAAGATCAGGTTTTCACCAGCCGGGGAGTAAAAGTGATCGTTGATGGAGACAGCATCAAGTACATCGACGGCACGGAAATCGATTTTGCTTCCGATGGTTTTTCAACCGCATTCCGTTTCAAGAACCCAAACGTGGCGGATGAGTGCGGTTGCGGCGAAAGTTTTACCGTCAACCCTTCCTAGGTGTCGTTTCCGGTAACCGAGTCGCCCATTTCTGCGGCACCTCATGAGGCGAATCCCTCCGGCCTTGCCGCGATCACCACGCTTGGCTGCAAGATAAACAGTTTTGAGTCGGCGGTGATGGCCCAGGATCTCGAACGAGATCAATGGAGTCTTGTTGACCCAACTGAATTCGCAGATGTTTATGTGATCAACTCCTGCACGGTGACGGCTGAGGCCGATCGCCAAACCCGGCAAGCCGTTAGGCGCGCACTTCGCCAGAACCCAAAGGCCCATGTCATCGTGACCGGCTGCTATGCTCAGAACCAGGCAGATGCCTGCGCAGAGATCCCTGGCGTTTCCCTGGTATTGGGTAACGATCACAAGTTTGCCGTAGCAAAGTTTGTCCGGAACCTGAAAAAATCAGTCCAAGTCCCTGAGGCGGCTATTCAGATAGATCGCTTGACGGGGCTTCCTCCAGCCCTTCTGGATGGCTTTGAGTCGCGTTCAAGAGCCTTCGTCCAAGTGCAGCAGGGATGTGATCAGTCCTGCACATTTTGCGTCATTCACCGTGCACGAGGGCAGAGTTGGTCTTTTGATGAGGCACACATCCTGCGGCAGGTCAGAAACTTTGTCAGCGGCGGGTTTTCTGAAGTCGTGATCTGCGGAGTGGATCTTGGCAGCTATGAAGGTCCAGACACCGAGGATGGGTCCCGACTGGCGTTGGCGTCACTACTCAAGAAGATCTCTGATATTCCCGGAGCCTTTCGGATTCGACTGAGCTCTGTAGATCCGGTCCACCTCACTGATGACCTGTTGGCTGTGCTCGCAGATCCGGAGCGGTTTTGTCCTTACCTCCACGTATCAATTCAGAGTGGAAGCACTTTAATCCTGAAACGCATGAAACGCCGCTATGACCGCGAGTTCCTCATAGACCGTTTGGAGTCCGCCCGACATCACATTAACGGGCTGGTTCTTGGAGCAGATGTCATGGCGGGATTTCCGACAGAATCTGATCAGGATTTTGCAGACACCCTCGATGTTGTGGATCGCGCTCAGGTAATCTATCCGCATGTCTTCTCATTTTCGGCCCGGCCGGGTACGCCAGCAGCTCGCATTCCCAGACAGGTCCCTAAGGAAGAGCGGCGCAGACGCGCCGCTGCGCTGCGTGCTGTCGGAGAGGCTAATCGGCGGCTGGCGCTTCGCCGAATGATTGGCAGTGCAGGACGACTGATTGTTGAACGTGTTGATGTACCTGCCAAAAGCAACGCTTATCATGGGCGACTGGCCAACTACATGCCGGTAAGGCTTGTGGATCCTGAAAATGCCTCTGAAAACGAGGTAGGGGTGGAGATCCAGGGGGTTAGCGAGGAGGTTCTCGTTGCCCGTGTCTCCCCCTCGGAATAAAATCGCCCTTCACACGGGGATCTTGGCAGCTTGAGCTGCGACTGGATCTTGTGAAACAGCAGCACGCTGGCATAGCGGGCAAGCAGATCCCCCGTAAGACCTTTATCCCTGAACCTGGAGAACCTGAATGAGCATCGAAAGAACATTTTCGATCGTCAAGCCCGACGCTGTCCGAAGAAACCTCATCGGAAAAATCTACGAACGTTTTGAGTCAGGGGGCCTGCAAATTCTGGCGGCGCGCATGATTCACTTGACCCGAGCCCAGGCGCAGGAGTTCTACGCCGTGCACCGAGAACGGCCTTTCTACAATGATCTTGTGGAATACATGATCTCCGGGCCTGTCATGGTTCAGGTACTCGAAGGAGAGAACGCGATTGCCCGTAATAGGGAGATTATGGGCGCGACGAATCCTGCTGACGCGGCGCCAGGTACGATCCGTGCAGATTTTGCCGAATCTGTTGAGGCCAATGCCGTCCATGGTTCGGATGGGCCAGATACTGCTCGGGAAGAAATCGCCTTCTTCTTCGACGACGCTGACCTTTGTCCGAGGACTGACTGAGGCAGTCAGAATCTTTGTGTCAGCGCCCAAGAACCTGGTGGGAATGGATCGGTACGCGCTGCAAGACTACTTTGTATCGCTAGGCGAGAAGGCATTTCATGCCCGCCAGTTGCTCCAGTGGGTCTACCAGAGGGGAGTTACTGACTTCTCGGAAATGACGGATTTGCGCCTGTCTTTAAGGCAGACGCTGTCCGAGAATGCGGCGATCGAATTGCCGGAAGTGTCTCGGGCTCAGCATTCGCAGGACGGCACACGCAAATGGTTGTTCCGTCTGCCAGATGGAAACTCCATCGAGACGGTGTTTATTCCCGAGGAAGACCGGGGGACGTTATGTATCTCCTCGCAAGCAGGGTGTATGTTGACCTGCAGTTTCTGTGCGACCGCCCGACAGGGCTTCAGTCGGAATTTGTCAGCCGGAGAGATCATCGGTCAGCTGCTGCTTGCCGATCGAATGCTTAAGCAGGAAGGTTGGGGAGAGCGGCCTGTCTCCAATGTGGTGATGATGGGTATGGGAGAGCCGTTGCTTAACTATGATGCCGTTGTCAGCGCCATGCGGCTTATGCTGGATGATCTTTCTTTTGGGCTATCGCGCCGGCGTGTGACGCTCAGTACGGCAGGTGTTGTGCCTGCCATGGACAAACTGTCGGAGGACTGCCCGGTCAGTTTGGCAGTCTCTTTGCACGCCGTGCGCGATGAAGTTCGGGACGAATTGGTGCCGTTGAACCGCAAATACCCCATTGATATCCTTTTGGACGCTTGTCGGAGATTTCTTCGTAACGACAGTCGTCGACGCATTACCTTTGAGTATGTGATGCTGTCAGGGATAAATGATTCCGAGGAAGATGCCAATACGCTGGTATCCCTGCTTCGCGGGATTCCGTCCAAGATCAATCTTATTCCGTTTAATCCTGTTCCTGGAGTCAAGTACCTCTGTTCGGATCCCGACGCGATAGACCGTTTCCGCCAGCGCCTGATCTCCAGCGGACTCACTACCATTACCCGCAAGACGCGTGGTGCGGATATTGCCGCGGCATGTGGACAACTGGCCGGTGCGGTTCAGGATCGAACCCACCGCAGTGCGAAGCTCGCCAAGACTGTGTCGTGAGTGTGTCGTGAGAGCGAAGCGCCTCGCCAGTCTTTTGCTGATCCTCGCGATCAGTAGCTGTGCACCGATCTGGGAAGATGAGCCCGGTTGGGATTCGGAGCAGCGGGTTGAGTTGTATACCCGATTGGGGTTGGAGTACATGGCCCAGAATCGTTTAGCCTCTGCACTTGAAGCGATGAATGATGCTCTCGCCATTGCGCCTGATGACTCCTCAGCAAATCACGCCATGGCTTTGCTTAAACTGCGTCTTGGGGAAAGCTCTGATGCCGAGGCGCACTTCGATCAGGCGTTGGTGAGTGACCCAGGTAATGTGGGCGCCCGTAATGACTATGGGAGCTATTTGTGTGAGCAAGGCAAGTGGATGGACGGAGCAAAACAGTTTGAGACAGCCCGCGATGATCCTTTCAACACAGAGCCTTATGTCAGCCAATATGGCCTCGGGGTTTGCCTGATGGGGGCAGGGGAGTTCAGAGCTGCCCAAGATCAATTTCGTGCGGCATTGGTCGCAGAGCCACAGAGCACTGCGGTGCTTTACCAGTCGGCATGGGCAAGTTTCCAGTTGGAAGAATATCTCAGTGCCCGGGCCTTCCTTGAGCGTATGTTCGGTGCAGGGGGCGTTAGCGCGGATAGCCTCTTGCTTGCGGTTCGTACTGAGAGCAAACTTGGCGCAGAGGATCTTGCAAAGGAATATGCCGCTCGGTTGAGAAGCGCTTATCCGGGTAGCGAACAGGCCCAACAATTGAACGTCTTGATGAGCAAGAGTGGCAATGGCTGAGTCTGCCGACACGCGTAATACCAGTCCTGGTGAGATTCTTCGAGGTGCCCGGGAGTTGTACGGCTGGACCCTCGAGGAGGTGGCTGCAGAGTTGAATCTGCTGCCTCATGTCGTAGAGGCGCTTGAGGCAGATGATTACAGTCACACAGCGGGATGGACCTATGCCGTGGGGTATCTGCGCAACTATGCGCGTCTCGCGGGTGTCTCGATAGAGCAGGCCATTGCCGATCGACAAGAACTCCTGCCACCCAAAGAAGACGGTCCGGGAACCATGACGGAGACCGCGACCAGTCGGCCCCAACCCATCCCGATTCAATACCGATGGGTGGTCACGGCGGGCGTTCTGTTGCTGGTGGTTGGAGGACTCTACGCCGCGTTCTTGAACCGCGCGAGTGACGTTGAGCGCTTGCGTCTCGATATCGCGCAAGAGACCCGCTCGCAGTCGGGAGCGGTATTGGGGGACGACCCTGTGGCAGCCACGGAGGACCGTGTTGCCGACGAACCAAAACCCGAACTGGCGGTGACGTTGACTCCGACGAATGAAGGCGGAGTTTCAGAACCCGGTAATGGAACTGGAACTGGAACGGGAACCGCGAGCAATGCAAGCACCCAGCCAGAGTCTCCAGAGTTAGAAACCACACCAACCGCCAACGTTGAAGCGGCAGTTGGAACAGCCTCGGTCGACAACGGGTCTGAAACCGCGCCGGTAACACCGGCCTCGGAAGCGAAGTCATCCGAGTCGAGCGAAAAAGATCAGGCGACAGCGTCAGTCGCAAAAAAAGAAAGCCCCGAAAAGTCTGCCAAAAATCAAGAGAGCGAGAAGAAGCAATCAGACCCCGGAAAAGTCGCCTCAGGCTCTGCAAATACGGATTCGAAAAAGACGACCCAGAAACAATCGTCCGCATCCGGGAGTACAAAAACAGCAAGCAGTTCTTCCACAAAGACTGTAAAAAAAGAAAACAAGCAGACCGACTCCCAAGCCCAGACGTCGGTCGCCGCCGCCTCCCAACGTCAAACCCTGAATCCCGAGGTATCGACTTCAGTATCACAGACCGGCGGAACCACGCGTCCACTGACTGCGGACAGTCGCAGTATTACGCTGAAGGTGAAAGAGAGCACCCACGTCGTCGTCTGGGATCGTGACAACGTTGAACTCCTCCGACGATACGTCGAAGGGGGGAAAGTAGTCAGCCTGGCCGGCAATCCCCCATTCACATTGCTGGTCAGCTATCCCGAAGGCGCTAAAGTGGTCTATGGGGGCCGGGAGTTCAGCATCCCTGTTGGAAAATCAGGTCATAACGCAAAGGTGCGTGTCGGGCGCTGACATCATGGCGGGAGAGAGCAGCGTTAAGTCTGTCAGGGGGATGAATGACCTTTTGCCTGGGCAGATTGAAACTTGGCAACGAGTAGAGGCTGCTGTCCGAGAAGTGTCCTGCCGCTATGGCTACCGGGAGATCCGAACGCCCATCGTTGAGCGGACTGAGCTTTTTCGTAGATCCATCGGGGAGCAAACCGACATTGTCGAAAAGGAGATGTATACCTTCGCCGATAACAATGGCGACAGTCTCACCTTGCGACCCGAAGCGACCGCGAGTTGCGTCCGGGCGGGCAATGAGCATGGCCTGCTTCACAACCAGACACAGCGGCTTTGGTATGTCGGGCCGATGTTTCGACATGAACGTCCGCAAAAAGGCCGTTATCGACAGTTTCATCAATTTGGAATCGAAGCCTTGGGTTGGGCGGGATCGGACATCGAGGCAGAGGTTATCGCGGTGGGGGAGCGACTATGGCGTTGTCTTGGCATTAGGGGTCTGACTCTCGAGATTAATTCACTCGGCTCGGTGGCAGCGCGTGCGAAATTCCGAGATGCCCTGAAAGCTTATCTCTCGGAACACGTAGACGCGCTGGACACTGACAGTCAAAGGCGCCTGGAACGCAACCCGCTGAGAATTCTGGACAGCAAGGATCAAGGCACACAGGAAGTGCTTGATAGTGCGCCGAGTCTTTCCGATTTTCTCGAAAAGGCGGAACGGGAAAATTTCGAACGTTTGCAGCGCTTGCTGACGACTGTAGATATCGCCTTCTCGGTAAACACCCGTCTGGTTCGCGGACTCGATTACTACACGGGCCTCGTGTTTGAATGGACCACTGATCAACTGGGCGCGCAGAGCGCGATCTGCGCGGGGGGTCGGTATGACGGACTCGTCGAGCAGTTGGGGGGACGGCCCGTGCCGGCGGCAGGGTTCGCCTGCGGCCTTGAGAGATTGATCGAACTGGTTACGCTGCAAGGAGAAGAGACTCCGATACAATCGCCCGGCGTATTCGTCGCTGCACTGGGGGATCTCGCGGAACTTGAGGCGATTCGGCATGCGGAGAGTCTTCGGGATGCCGGGATCGATGCGCAGGTGAATTGCGGCCAGGGCAACCTGAAGAAGCAATTGCGGCGGGCGGACAATAGCGGTGCGCAAGTGGCTGTGATTATCGACGACGAGTCGGTCGATACCTCAACGGTGAAGTTGAAACCACTGCGTGGACAAGGTGAACAAAGCACGGTGCCGACAATTGAACTATTGGCAGCTGTTCGTTCGATTACAGACTTATCAGATTAAACGGAACAACGCATGAAGCGAGAACGACCTGAGACACAACTCCACGTAGCCCATGACGATGAAACCGAAAAACTGCGGGAGTGGTGGAAGCGCAACGGGACTGGAATTGTTGCCGGCGTGGTGATTGGGATTGGGGGTGTCGGCGGTATTCAAGGATGGCGGATGTATGAGGACAGTCAGGCGGGAAAAGCCTCAGTCCTGTATGAGGAAATGCTGGGTGCAGCGGCCGCAGAACGCTCTCAGGCGGCGAGTGCCGCGGCTGAGACGCTGGTTTCAAAACATTCCGGAAGTGGCTATGCGGACCTGGCGCAGTTGATGCTCGCACGACTGGCGCTTGAGGAGGGAGATACGGCGAATGCCAAGACTGCGTTGAATGAGCTGATTGCGTCAACCTCCGATCCGGTGATGCGCCAGGTAGCGCGTGTCCGGCTTGCAGTGATAGCGCTGAAGGAGGGGGATCCCGAGGAGATTCGCAATCTGGCCCGTGCCGAAGGCGACGATGGTTTTAGTTCGCATTTTCAGGAATTGCTCGGTGATGCGCTAGTGGCGAGCGGCGACCTGGAGGGCGCGCGAAAGGCGTATCAGGAGGCGCTGAAGGGGGTTACGGCGGATTCTCAAGCGGGACGATTGATTACGGCAAAAATGAACATGACCCGAAAGGGTGATGATGGGTGATGTCCGATGAAAGTCCGTCTTGTACTGTTGGCGGCGATGATGCTGCCCTTGTTGGGATGCGGAAAAAATGCCATCCACTTTATGCGGGAGGGAGGGCCCGTCGCACAGGCCCCGACGGTAGCAAACGGTTGCCTTACGAAAACTTTGGCGTCGCGATCTCGGAGCAGGATACCAGAACAGTAACTTTCTTTTGACGCCCTCTTTGCAGGCGGGCCGGCTGTATGCTGCGGAACCGGAGGGGCGAATTTATGCCCTTGATGCTGAATCGGGCCAGATCATCTGGAAGCAGGACCTGGAAGAGTCGTTGGCCGCCGGGGTAGGAGTTGATACCAGGCATGTAATTGTCGTGACCCGTGAGGGAGAGGGGGTGTCCCTCGATGCCGAGAATGGCAACCTGCGTTGGCGGCAGAAAATGGGCACGGAAGTTCTCGCGCGTCCGGTCCTCACGGAAAAGCAGGTGCTGCTTCGATCGGGCGATGGCCAGGTTATTGGCGCAGACCTTGAGTCCGGCGGGATTCTCTGGCGCGTCCGCCGCTCGGTGCCAGCACTCACGGTGCGAGGGCTTTCCGCCCCCCTGGTTATCGATAACGTGGCGTTAATCGGCTTTGCCAGCGGGAGACTGTCAGGCATCGATGTTGAATCAGGGGCAGAGCTCTGGAGTGCGCGTATTTTCCGCGCTCGCGGCAGTAATGAAGTCAATCGCCTGGTGGATATTGACTCGGACCCATACCAGATGGGAGAGCGCCTGATTATTGCCGGTTTCCAGGCCCAAATCAGTGCGGTTTCTTTGAAGACGAGGCGCATCGAGTGGGATGCAGATTACTCGACCTTGCGTCCGTTGAGTTCTGTAGGGGACAAACTTCTGGTGACAACGGATGATGGATCAGTGTCCGCTTTGGATATCGAAAGCGGCACGCGGATCTGGAAGGTAGACACACTTCAGGGCAGAGGGGTCAGCGGACCCTTTGGCCTGGAGCCGCGTGGCTTTGCGGTCGTTGGAGACTACAAAGGATTGCTCTACCTGCTTGATACAGCCTCGGGGGAACTTGTGGGGCGCAAGAAAGGGGGCGGCGGGGCGGTACTGGGGATTTACGGTTCAGGCGCCGAGGATCGCTTCGTCACTCTGTCGGAGAATGGGTCGCTGACCGCTTGGGCGGTTGGCGAGTGATCCTGAACTTCTGGGCCTTATAGGCATCTTCTCGCACCATGATTCCCGTTGTCGCTCTTGTCGGCAGACCCAACGTTGGCAAGTCGACATTATTTAACCGGCTGACCCGCTCGCGTGAGGCACTTGTCGACGACCAGCCCGGCGTTACCCGTGATCGACTCTATGGCGAGGCCTTGCATCAGGATCGACGTTTTCTCCTGATTGATACCGGGGGGCTCTCGGATGATGGAGATGTGCTGAGTGCCGCGGTCCGGGAACAGGTGATCCAGGCGCTGTCAGAGGCCGATGCTGTCGTTTTTCTGCTTGATGCGCGCGACGGGCTATCGGCTTCGGATAGAGACATCGCCTCAGATTTACGCAGGGACGAAACCCCAGTCGTGGTGGCAGTCAATAAGGCGGAGGGCCTGGATCGCGACATCACCGCCAGTGAATTCTTTGAGCTGTCCCTGGGTACGCCTCAGGTCGTTTCGGCCAAAACAGGACAAGGCGTTGGGACCCTGTTGGACGCAGTTGCCAGCATCGTGCCTGACTCGGAATCTGAAGAGATCAGCGCGGAGGTCAATCGAATCGCCATAGTCGGTAGACCTAACGTCGGCAAATCCACTCTGGTCAACTGCCTGGCGGGTGAACCCAGGATGATCGTCGCAGATCTTCCGGGAACAACGCGGGACAGTGTTGCGGTGCCCGTTGAACGCGACGGGGAAGCTTTGCTGCTGCTGGATACTGCGGGGGTGCGCAGAAAATCCCGTGTGCGCGAGACTCTTGAGAAATTCTCCGTGGTCAAGACTTTGCAAGCCCTCGCATCTGCCGAGGGAGCGGTGCTGGTTCTCGATGCGAGAGAAGGTGTCAGTGACCAGGATGCAACGATTGCCGGCTTGATTGTTGAGACAGGCCGTTCGATTGTGATTGCCGTAAATAAATGGGATGGCCTCGAGAGAAGGGACAAGAATGCGATACGCCGCGAACTTTCCCGAAAACTGGATTTCTTGCCTGAGCATGACACCGTCTTTATCTCGGCGATGCATGGTTCTGGGATTGCGGAACTGACTAAAGCGATTCGGCGAGCTCGAGCCAGCGCGATGGCAGAGATGGGGACCAGCCGCCTTAATCGGGCTCTGGCTGAGGCGGTCGAACATCATCGTCCGCCGATGGTCAACAATCGCACGATAAAGCCGAAGTATGCGCACCAGGGAGGGAAAAACCCCCCGACCGTAGTGCTTCACGGCAACACCCTGCACAAACTGCCCGCGAGTTACCTCCGTTATCTCGGGAAAACGCTCGCCGGGACATTCAAGTTGACGGGAACACGAATTCGATTTGAACTGCGCAATGCGGAAAATCCGTACGACAAAAAGAAAGGGTCGCGCAAGGGGAGAGGGTAGCGAAGGCGGCCCACTGGTATCCCGCGCTGATGCGGACGTTAGCTGTCCTTTGGTTGGGTCGACGTGACTTCTGCGTTCGCGGTTCCGTTTGCGAAACGGGTGATGATAGCGTCACCGGGTTTCAGGGCCGTCGCGGATCGGACGACAGCTTCTTTTCCCGCAACCTGCACGATAGCGAAACCGCGGTCCAACGTAGCGGATGGACTCAACGCCTTAAGTTGCGCCGCAGCTTGTGTCAGCCGGTGATGTTGCTGCGTCAGATCCTGATTTAGCCGGTCTAAAAGACGCGTGCGCGCGGTCTTGATCCTTGCAGATATTTCGAATACCTGACTTT
>Ga0181585_10003050_pt1 | contig 14769 bp, 14 predicted proteins | sample 071ome_29_FD_132469 | JGI IMG/M metagenome (GOLD analysis project Ga0181585, IMG submission 132469) | Coastal salt marsh microbial communities from the Groves Creek Marsh, Skidaway Island, Georgia - 071407BT metaG (megahit assembly) | ecosystem: Environmental > Aquatic > Marine > Intertidal... | reverse complement strand
TGAAACTTTATCAACTTAATAATGTATTTTATAAAAATTGTATGATAAATAAATAATTGGAGAAAAAAATTGTGACTCAAAAAGAAACGTTAGATATTGTCTTTAAGTTTAGCGCACTATTAGTGTTTGCTTTTCTTTTTAATAAATCTATTGAAAATAGACCATTGGCCCAATTTGAAGGAGCTTTTCCTCTAAAAGGCGAACAAATGATTGTTATGGAAATGGATGATATGGACGAAGTTGATCTTGAAGAAATCATTGATATAGATGGCAAAGATCAAATGGAAGTCAGGGTTGAGAAAGAAATTATCAACGGTGAAGAACAAATGAAAGTTACAGTTAACGGAAAAGAGCTTTCAGCGGATGAATATAAATCATTCCAGTTAAATAACGGATCATGGAAACCTAAAAAAGGTAAAAAAATGATGATACAAAAAAGAATGATAAAAAAAGAAGCACATATGTGTAAAGATTGTAAAGAAAAGAAAACTATGTGTGAAGATTGTAAAGAAAAAGAGTAGGATTATTTTTTTAACAAACTGTCAATTACGCTTGGATCAGCAAGTGTTGAGGTGTCGCCCAAATCGTCTGTTTCGTTTTGGGCGATTTTCTTTAGAATTCTTCTCATAATTTTTCCAGATCTCGTTTTTGGAAGTCCAGAGCAAAATTGAATAACGCTCGGTTTAGCATGAGGTCCAATAATTTTGGTGACGGTATCTAAAATGTCCTTTTTGATTGCTTCCGATGATTCTATTCCTGTCATCAATGTGACAAATGCATAAATACCTTCTCCTTTAATTTCATGCGTATATCCTATTACAGCAGCTTCAGCAACACCGCTTGCTTCACCGATAGCGCCTTCCACTTCAGCTGTACCAATTCTATGTCCAGAAACATTCAAAACATCATCTACTCTTCCAGTAATCCAGAAATAACCATTATCGTCAATATAAGCTCCATCGCCTGTAAAATAATTTCCAGGAGCTTGCGAAAAATAAGTATCTATAAAACGTTGATGATCTCCATAAACAGATCGCATTTGTCCCGGCCATGACTGAGTCATTACTAAAAATCCAGTTGTATTACGTTCGGTTATTTCATTTCCTTCTTCATCTAAAATTGCTGGTACTATTCCAGGCAGCGGCAATGTAGCTGATCCTGGTTTTGTAGGCACACATCCTGGGATAGGAGACATTAAAATTCCACCAGTTTCAGTTTGCCACCATGTATCAACAATAGGACAATTTTTATTTCCAATAGTATTAAAATACCAATGCCATTCTGGAGATTTAATTGGTTCACCAACAGTTCCCAACACTTTTAAACTAGATAAATCATATTTACTTACCCAGCTATCTCCTTCCTTCATTAAGGCTCTTAAAGCTGTTGGAGCAGTATAAAAAACATTCACTTGATGCTGTTCAACAATTTGCCAAAATCTTCCAAAATCAGGGTAATTTGGTACCCCTTCAAAAATCACTTGAGTAGCAGCATTGGAGAGAGGTCCATAAACAATATAAGAGTGTCCAGTAATCCATCCAATATCGGCGGTACACCAATACACATCGTCTTTATTATAATCGAACACTAGTTCATGTGTATGTGATGCGTATACAATATATCCTCCAGTTGTATGCAGGACTCCTTTTGGTTTTCCAGTTGATCCAGAGGTATACAAAATAAACAATGGATCTTCTGCATCCATCACTTCAGGTTCACATTCTGATGCACATCCATCAATGAACTGATCCCAGGTAAAATCTCTTCCTTCTTGCATGTGTATAGGGTTTCCAGAGCGCTCTACCATGACAACTGTCTTCAATGATGGACAATCGTTTGCAATCTCATCTGCATTTTCCTTCATCTTGATATCAAACTTTGATCCTCGTACTCCATTGTCTTGGGTAATTAATAGCTTACACTCAGAATCATTTATTCTATTTTTCAGTGCGTCGCTTGAAAATGCACCAAAAACTACTGAATGTACTGCTCCTATTCTAGCGCAGGCTAACATGGCTACAATTGCCTCTGGAATCATTTGCATATATATGCAAACTCTATCACCCTTTTGAATACCGGACTGTTTTAATCCATTAGCAAACTGAGATACCTTATGCAATAATTCATTATAAGACACTTCTTTAGATATATTGGGATCATTTGATTGCCAGATAAGAGCTGTTTTGTCACCTAATCCATTTTTGATGTGACGATCTAAGCAATTGTAGGATGCATTAAGCTTTCCATTAGAAAACCATTCAATATGAGATTGATGATAGTCCGTTTTGTTTACATCTGTCCATTTTTCAAACCAATCAATTCGTTCTGCAACTGTTTCCCAATATGCATTTGAATCTTCTTGAGCATTTTCACGCACCAATTGATATTGGTCATAGTCATTGAAACCTAACGAAGAAGTGAATGCTGCAGGTACTGGATATTTTTTCATGAAATAAACTTAGGACGGAAAAACATAAAAGTAAATTGAGATATAGTGACACGTACTGCCAAGCAATACAAAAAGATGCCAAATAAAGTGGTTATACTTAATAGTTTTATCCATTAAATAAAAAATTACGCCGACCAAATAAGTGAAACATCCAGCAGCAATCCACCATAGCGCTGGAGCTGGAATAGCATTCACAAATTCCTCAATAAAAAACAACCATAATCCACCCATAAAAATATAAAGCAATGTAGATATAAAATTATATTTTCCAGTGGTGAATACCTTCCAAACTATACCAAGGAGAGCCAATAACCATATTAGTGAAAAAAGTAGCCAGCCTCCGTTGTTCTGTAAAAGAGTTAAGATAATTGGTGTATATGATCCAGCAATTAAAATATAGATTGAAATCATATCAAACATGCGCAATTTATATCGAGTTGAAGATGTTTTAGAGTTGTGATATAAGGTTGATGCAATGTACATCAATGATAAACTTATTCCATAGATTAGCAAACTAATGAAGTATGTAAATTGATAGTTTTGAAGACCTTTGGTAATTAAAAAATATAGCCCAATAATACTTAGAATAAATCCAACACCATGCGAAATAACGTTTAGCTTATCTTCTTTTTTAGTATAAAAAAATTGATTTGGGAGATTTTTCATTAATAAGATTACTAAGATATATTACACTTTACAAATAATCTTTTTTTAAATTGAATTAAGTATATCATTTAACTAACTAAGGAGAAATAAATGAGAAAAATATTAATGCTGGTAGCTGTACTAACCTCATTTACATTTGCACAATACAATTCTAATGGTACTGATAATACTGTTGTAATATGGAGCAAATATAAATGGACCAATATGTCTGAAGTAGACGGTGGTTCAGCTGCTGATAGAAACCAAGCTGTAAATACTTGGTATTCAAAAACTAATCAAGCAAACAAATTGCTCAAGAGCAGCATGTTTCTATATCACTATTGGACAGGCGCTGTTGAAGATGTTCATATCGTAAACGAATATGCTAGCGTTGAAGATGCAACTGAAGCAATTAGAACTGCTGGCAAAATTCGTCAAACAGCTTTTCCTAATGATGAAGAAAGAAGAGCTGCCTGGAACCATCAATCAAAATACTTTCAGAATTATCACGAAGATCTTCATATTTTTGAAAATCACGTGGCTCTTGAAAAGAAAAGAAGTGGTGGATTTGGAAACTCAACTATTGTAACAGTAACTGTAGGATATTTTCAACCAATGGGTTTAGTTGAAAATGGCTCTGCGGAAGAACGTTATGAATTGTTGAAAAAATTCCAAAAAGAAGTAATTGCTAATAATCCAAAAATTGTTAGTCAAAAAATATTAACGCATCTTTGGTCAGGAAAAGTTGTTGATGGATATTTCCCAGTCATCACTATTTCTGAATACAATTCAATGGAAGATGCGGATAATGCTGGTGACGATAATCCTGCATTATTCAGTAAAGCATTTTCAGAAGAAGAAGGCGCAGCGTATGCTAAGTATTGGGCACCAGGACGTCATGAAGACATCGGCTTGTTCAACAACTGGCTTGGAGCTAATAAATAATTACTATATTTAGAAAGGGCTGGCACAATGTCAGCCCTTTTCTTTATCTTATCAGGTGATTAAACCTGAAAAATCCAATAAAAGTTCAAAAAAAATTCAAGTGCAATCAATGTTCAATAGTATTGCACCGCGCTATGACTACATTAATGGCATTATGACATTCAATATGGATAAATATTGGCGAAGAGAAGTATGTAACATGGTTTTAGAAAATAATCCAGATTCAATTATTGATATTGCAACAGGCACAGGTGATATAGCATTTAATCTAATTCAAGAAAATAATAAGGTAGTTGGCATTGATAATGCTGAACAAATGCTTGAAATTGCTAATCAAAAAAAAACTTCAGATAATATCAGTTTTCAGCTTGAAGATGCAGAAAATATGAGTTTCGAAAACGATTCTTTCAATGCTGCAACAGTAAGTTTTGGAGTAAGAAACTTTGAAGACTTATCTATTGGATTAACTGAAATTAAAAGAATTTTAGCACCAGGAGGTAAATTAGTAATTCTCGAAACTGCAGTGCCATCATTCTTTATTTTAAGATTTGGGTATTTTCTTTACACTAAGATGATTATTCCTTTAATTGGAAAAATTATTGCAAAGAATCAAACTGCTTATAAGTACTTATCAAATTCTGCCCAACATTTTCCTCACGGCAAAGAGTTCCAATCAATTTTAGAAAAAGTAGGATTTACAAATATTGAAATAAGATATTTATCTTTGGGAATAGTTAATATATACTGCGCTACAAAGCCAAAATAGTTATTTTAAAACACCTTTCTGTGTAACAACATAGTCCATTTTTATATCATGCTTCTCCTCAAATGATTGATCTTCAAACTGAAAACTATAGCCTAGACCGACACAAATTGTTGATTTTTTTTCTGAAAAAGTTCTATCATAATATCCGCCACCCATCCCTAAGCGAAATAATTTACTATTAAATGCTACACATGGAATCAATGCGATGTCGATATCTTCTTTATCAAAAAATTCTTTTTCTTGAGGCTCTAAAATTCCAAAATTATTTTTAATCAACTTCGCTTTTGGATAATATTTTGCAAATAAAAGAGTATGTGATTTCTTTTGAATTACTGGTAGTAAAACTTTTTTATTTTTTGAATGAAGATAACGAATTATTTCAAGGGTAGAGGCTTCATTGTCAAATGGATAGTAAAGTGCTATTGATTCATATGAAAACTGATTAGAAAATCTCATCCATTGAGTTAAAAGATTGTCGGCTAATCTTGTAACGTGAGCATCAGAAAGACGAAATCTTTCATGCCTTATTTTCTTCCTTATATGTTCTTTGATAGACATTTCAAAATGCTTAAATAATATACAATAGGAGCAACAAACCAAATTAATTGGGGAATAACGGTTAATCCATTTCCATTAATAGTTACAAATACTGGGTTATACCAATTGTCTATAAACAGCCATAGCTTTCCATTGCCATTAAGGTCTACCAAAAATTCTGAAAAGCTTCCCCAGAGAATCATTATCACCAATGCATTTGAATTGAATTTGTATAAAAAATCAGAATTCTTAAGAATAAGCTTTGAAAGATAAATACCAATAATAAATATCAATCCATCAATAAATGAATAAGCAATATTTCGCACTAAAGGCAAATCAATTGGCCAATCAATTAATATCAAATGAAATGATTTTCCAGCCAATGAAAATGGGATTTCCCAAGTTAAGCCAACTAACACTCCAATAAAATACAGTAAGCAAACTTCTTTCGAAATATACTTGAAATAATAAAGGGCTATAAATGCTAAAGGTGTGATATGACCAATAATAAACGCAGTCCACATCATTTGATTAGCTGAAAGTATGTCCATTATTTTTTTATAATACTTGTTCCAGCCTTGCCATCAATTGCATCTTGTAAATTATCAATATTAGTAATAACAACTTTCTTACCATGATGTTTTAAAAAATGAATAGCTGAGCGAATTTTTGGCCACATACTCCCTTGCTGGAAATGACCTTCCTCTTGATACTGCTTAGCTTCTTCGTCTGTCATTGTATCAATTGGTGTTTGATTATCTTTCCCATAATTCAAGTATACTTGATCTATATCAGTAACAATGTAATATTCATCAGCTCTGATGACTCTACCAAGTTTTGCAGCCGTTAAATCTTTATCAATAACAGCATCAATCCCTTTGAAATTTTCATTATCATCTACAAAAACTGGAATGCCTCCACCCCCTGCAGCCAAAACAACAATACCTGCATGTACTAACGTTCTAATACTAATACCGTGCATTACAAAGTCAGGATCAGGAGATGGCACTACTCTTCTCCATTCGCCAGGATCTTGCTCTTTTACAATCCAACCCATACTTTTTGCTCTTTTTTCAGCTTCTTGTTTTGAAAAACGCTTTCCCACAAACTTGGTAGGATTTTTTAAAGAGGGGTGGTTGGGATCAACTACAACCTGCGTAACTAAGGTCACCACCTCCTTATCAATTTTTTCCTGATTTAAAATATTTTGAAATGTTTGTTGAATCATATAGCCGATTGTTCCCTGAGTACCAGCAACACAAATACCAAGAGGAATTGGTGGCACTTCATCTTGTGTCAAATCCATTCGTAACAACTCATCTCCCACCTGAGGACCATTTCCATGCGTAATACAGATATTATAATCTTTCCTCAAAAATTTAACGATTTCAGTTAAAGATTTTCTAGTGTTACCAAATTGCTCTTTAACAGTTCCAGCTTGCTGCTTATTGGAAAGAGCATTTCCTCCTAATGCTATTATTGCAGTTTTTTCCATATGCTTTCTCCTAGCTTAGAATGAATATCCAAGATCAATAAATAAATTATTAAACTTTCCACCATCATGGTCTTTCAGTCCTTTGTACAAACCAGCATTAATGTGAATATTTTCACTAATTGAATATCCTGCTCCAACAAGAAATCCAAAATCATTCTCATCGAATCCAAAATCGGTTGATAGCTCAGCGCTTTCTGCTTCTTGTCCTTCTATATCTAAGGTTACTTTTTCATCTAGATGAATTCCAATTGATGGTCCAATCCATAAATTAAATTTATCTGACATTCGATAGTTAACAGTCGTCCAAAGATCCAAGTAAGTGATTAGTATTTCAGCAGAATTTATATACATCAATGGCTGATCTTGGCTTGAATCTGTTTCGTAGTTTGAAGAAGTTCCGCGATGTCCAAGTTCAGCGCCAATAGTAACTGGCAATGAACCAATTTTCCAATCGGTACTTTTCCAAACTCCAATGTAATACGAGCCTAATCTGTCTGATGAAAATGAACCAAGTTCTTCATCCGAAGCATCATCTTCTATTCCTGAGATTTGCATAGATTGATATCCAGAATAGACTCCCCACATTGCAGAAGAATTAACTTCTTTAGCTTGACCAAAAAGTGAAGTGCCTAACACTAAAACAATAAAAATCTTCATAAAATTTTCCTTATATAATGTATTTATTTTATACAATATATAATATTTTTCTTGCAATGGCACCAAAAGTACATTTAATATCTTTCATGTTAATTGATTCAAAAACGCTTTTTTCTTGGAATCTTCATTGGTGGCCTTCAGGCCAATAATACCCTTCTGCACTTACGTGCAATCTTAACATAACTACATCTACTTAAACTTTACAATCATGATTGAACTATCAATCAATTAAAACAATGGAGAAAAAAATGATTATTAAAACACAACTAAGCGAAAAAGAAATGCCTGAAAAATTTTACAATATATCTGCTGATTTACCAGAACCTCTTCCTCCCGTACTTCATCCTGGTAGAAAAGATCCGGTTGGTCCAGATGACTTATCGCCATTATTTCCAATGGAATTAATAGGACAAGAAGTGAGTCAAGATAGATATATTGATATTCCTGAAGAAGTTCAAGATATCTATAAATTATATCGACCTAGTCCATTATATAGAGCAAGGAATCTTGAAAAAGTTTTAGATACTCCTGCAAAGATTTTCTATAAATATGAAGGAGTAAGCCCTACTGGAAGTCACAAGCCCAACACTGCAATACCTCAAGCGTATTACAATAAGCAAGAGGGTGTAGAAAAATTGACTACTGAAACTGGAGCTGGACAATGGGGTTCATCCTTAGCTTTTGCTTGTTCTAAATTTGGAATAGACCTTGATGTATATATGGTTAAAGTCAGTTATAATCAAAAACCATATCGTAGAGCATTGATGGAAACGTTTGGAGCAAGATGTATAGCTAGTCCCTCAATTGAAACGGAAATTGGACAAAAAATTCTTGCTGAAAATCCAGAATCAACTGGAAGTTTGGGAATTGCTATATCTGAAGCAGTAGAGCAATGCGTTAAAAGCGACTCAACAAAGTATGCGCTTGGATCTGTATTAAACCATGTGCTTACTCATCAAACTATCATAGGACAAGAAGCTATGTCGCAACTAGAAAAACAGGATGAATATCCAGATATTATTGTTGGATGTACTGGAGGTGGAAGTAATTTTGCTGGAATCGCACTTCCATTTCTAGGTAAATCATTTAGAGATAATAGCTCTATAGAACTAAAGGCGATTGAACCGTCCGCTTGTCCATCACTAACAAAAGGAAAATATGCCTATGATTTTGGAGATACAGGGAAAATGACACCTTTAACTAAAATGCATACTTTAGGTTCAGAATTTGTACCCTCTGGTTTTCATGCGGGAGGACTTAGGTATCATGGAATGGCACCAATCATTAGCCATTTAACAAATCTTGGTTATATTGCTCCAGAAGCTTATACGCAATTAGATACATTTCAAGCTGGTGTCACTTTTGCTAAAGCTGAGGGAATTGTACCAGCGCCAGAAGCAAACCACGCAGTAAAAGGAGCAATTGAAGCTGCCTTAAAATGCAAAGAAAGCGGAGAAACAAAAACTATCTTATTCAATTTATGTGGTCATGGTCATTTTGATATGCAAGCATACATTGACTATTTTGATGGAAAGCTTTTTGATAATAAATATTCTGAATCTGAAATAGCAATGGCTCTTTCAGGACTGCCATCAGTTGGATAATAATGAAGAGGAAATTCAAATATAATCTTAGTGTTCCAATAGAACTCCTTAGACCTCATGAAAAAACAACGAACGAACATGTTAGCTATTGGAATAAAATGTACATTGAAAAATCCTTTATTCCAGCTGTGGCAGTATCAGAAGAAAATATTATTATTGATGGTCACCATCGAATAGAAATGTGTAAACAAAATGGGATCAAAGTCGTTAATGTTTGTCAATTTCAGTACTTTGATCCCGGAATAATCATAGAAGGAAATTTTATCAACAAAGAGGAAGTATTTTATAGCGCTCTTTCAGGAATACTTTTAGAACCTCAATCATCTAAACACTTTATAAATATCGATGGCTCTTATATAAAAATTATCGATATTCATAAAAAATATTCGTTATTTTAAGAGCTATTATAGTTAATTAGGAGAAATTATGTTTATTAAAAAAAATTTATTAATCGTTTTAATTTTAGCTTTTATTGTTAGCTGTTCAGATAATACCAAAGAACTATCCATTGATTATGAGAAGTATACATTAGATAATGGTCTTAAAGTTATTCTTCACAAAGACAATTCAGATCCTTTAGTTGCAATTTCTACCATTGTGCATGTGGGATCAAATAGGGAAAAACCTGGTAAAACTGGATTTGCTCACTTCTTTGAACATATGGCTTTTACTGCATCTGAAAATACTCCTCGAGGTGCAAACAGATTATTAATCCCTACTTGGGGTGGAAGCAGGAATGGTGGAACAAGCTTTGACTACACCATTTATTATGAAATAGTACCAAAAGATGCTCTTGAAAAGTTAATGTGGATTGATTCAGATCGATTAGGTTTTATGATTAATACCGTAGATGCTGAAACACTTGAAGGAGAAATTCAAGTGGTCAAAAATGAAAAAAGGCAACGTGTAGACAATCAACCATATGGTCATAGTAGTGGTATTATACAAAAAGCACTTTACCCTCAAGGACACCCTTACAGTTGGTCAGTGATTGGAGAGCTTGAAGACTTACAAGCTGCAACTATAGAAGATGTAAAAGAATTTTATAACGAATTTTATGGTCCAAGCAATGCGACAGTAGTCATCGCAGGAGATATTGATTTTGATGAAACAAAGCAACTAGTTGAACGCTGGTTTGGCGAGATAAAGCCCAATGAAAATATCATTGAAAAACCAGAAGTGAGACTAGTGACTTTGTCCGAGACTAAAAAATTATATCATTTAGATAAATATGCTCAGCTTCCTCAACTTTCTCTTACTTTTCCTAGCGTGGAACAGTTTAGCAAAGATTCCTATGCATTAAACACTTTGGGAGAACTATTATCAGATGGAAGAAATTCTGTATTTTATAAAGAAATTATTGAGAAACAAAAATTAGCACCTTCTGCATCTGCCTATAATTATTCATCTGAAATTGCAGGACAATTCAGTATGAGTGTTCGTGCAAACCCCAATACATCTTTAAATGATATTTATGATGCTATTATGCAATCATTAGCAAACTTTGAAGCAAACGGTGTGAGCGATAATGACCTCAAACGTATTAAAGCAGGTCAAGAAACAGCCTTTTATAATAGTGTTTCTACCAATCTTAGCAAAGCAAGGCAGCTTGGATTTTATAATGAATATGCTGGAGATCCAGGATTTGTCACAACAGATATTGCTAATATTTTAAGTGTTACAAAAGAAGATGTCATGCACGTTTATAATAAATATATCAAAGACCAACATGCTGTCATTTTAAGTGTAGTTCCTCAATCTCAACCTGAATTAATTCTAGATGATTCAGAAGAAGCATTTATCAAGGAAGAGCAAGTAGTAAGAGGAAAAGAAAAGCAATTTGATATGAAATATGGTCAAGAAAATAAACCATTTGTGAAAACAGAAACTAAATATGACCGCTCAGAACCTGCGCTTGGAGAATTGCCTTTATTAACCATTCCACAAGTGTGGACAAATAGTCTTTCTAATGGTACAAAACTCTATGGTATAGAAAATTCTGAATTACCATTAGTACAGTTTTATTTACGTATTGATGGAGGACAACTATTAGACCCAGCAGACAAGAAAGGTACTGCAAGCTTAGTTGCCAACCTAATGGATGAAGGAACTAAAAGCAAAACACCAGCCGAACTGGAAGAGGCAATTGATCTTCTAGGGTCTTCAATTTCTATTAGTGCAGGATTAGAAAGCATTAGTATATCTGGTAATAGCTTGGCTAAAAATCTGGATGCTACTCTTGATTTAGTAAATGAAATATTGACAGAGCCGCGATGGGATGAAAAAGCATTTGAAATTGCTAAAACTAGAAGGCTGGCTTCCATCCAACAAGTGAAAGGTAATCCACAGTCATTAGCATTCAATGCTTTAAATAAAAGATTGTATGGCGACAGTCATCCATCTGCAACACCGTTAGGAGGAACGGCTGAGAGTGTTGAGTCAATTACCATGTCTGATTTAAAAGACTATTTTAATGCGAATATATCTCCACAGGTTGCTCACTTTCACATTGTTGGAGATATCAATGAAAAAGAAGCTGTAAATGTGTTAAGCGATTTTAATAAAAAATGGAACGGAGATTTTGTTGAAATACCAACAATAGCAATGGTAGATGCACCATCAAAACCAGTGGTATATTTTATTGACATACCTGATGCTAAACAATCTGCTATCACAGTTGGAACATTAACTATTCCAGGAACAGATCCACTTTTATACCCTCTAGATGTTACCAATAACAGATTAGGTGGAGGAATGGAAGCTAGGTTAATGAGAACTTTGCGTTTAGAGAAAGGATATACTTACGGAGCAGGATCTTTCTTGCGACCAAATAAATTTCAAACACCTTTTTATGCATACTCACAAGTGCGTACAAATGTAACATTGGAATCATTGGAGATTTTTAGAGATTTAATCACCAATTATGCTTCTACCTACTTCCAAGATGACTTAGATGTTACAAGAAATAAATTAATCAAGAGCAATGCGCTAAGATTTGAAACGCTTGGAAGTCTTATCAATATGCTTGACAACATCAGTAAGTACAACCTTCCAGTAAATTATATTGCTAACCAACAAGATGTATTAACAGGAATGACTGTAGAAGATGTGCAACAATTAGCCAATGATTATCTAAATGGACAACATATGATTTATGTTGTTGCTGGTGATGCTAAAACTCAGCTTGAATTAATTAAGAATTTAGGATTTGGTGAGCCAATTATACTGGATAGAGACGGAAATACACTTTAGTTAATTAAATAATTATAAAGCTTTAATATATTCAATTTCTAAAGAAAAATTTCCTTCTTGCTTATCTGAGATAAGAATGCTCATAGAATTAACTTTATGAACTTTGAATTTTGGTGCTCTTATACTTCTACCAAAATAGTAAGGTTTAAAATTTTCAACTGGGATTTTAATATCCATCCATTGACCTTTAATGGTTTTAAAATCAGCAGAATAATTGGCATAACTACCCTTGGTAGTCAGGCGAAATTTATAAATACTACCATCGCCTTTTACTCTAAGTAAGAATGTTGATAATCCTTTTAATTGATTACCATCAAATCCTCTTCTAATAGACGCAAATCCACCATTATTTGCTAAGGAAACATTACCAGCAAAAATAATATTACTTGCCTCACTAAGATAAATATTAGACTGTGAAATGCCTCCCATGACACCATCATTGACTATTCCCCATTTATCAATACCAATATTATTCGATGGATCTACCATTGTAACACTTTGAGAAAAAATATTCGTTTGCCATAATAAAAAAACAAATAGGTAAAATTTATTTTTGAAAACTAACACGTATCTCTCCTTTTTGATTAGTTAATTTGATAGTGCTATCATTACACAACTTTTTAAAAATTGAAATTAGAGAATTATCTATATAATAAGATACCTCATTTATTTTTTTAATGCCGTTTGGATGAACAAAGTTTTTAGGCTTTGGATCAATATTAAAATATGTCATAAAGAATGGAAGGTTTAGATTATTAGGAAATAATAATTTCCATGTTAATAGCCTGTTCAATGTATCTAACCTCTTACTCTTGGTAATAAAATAATATTCTTTATGCTCCTTCAATATTTGAACTTCTTCATCAAAATCATTTTTATGATTTTCTAAACAAATATCAAAATATCCTTCGTGAGCATTTTTCCAACTTTTAAAACGTTTCACTAAATGTGTCTTACCAATCAATCTTAATATGATCATCAAAAAATTTGAAATAGGAGCCTTTTCAAGAATTTCTATATAAGGCCCTTCTGAAAAATATATTAATGCATTGCTGGAATTATATTTAGATCCATATTCAACTTTAAATCCCTCTTCTTCAAATTGTTTAACAGCTTCTGAAAGATTATTTGATTTATATAGTATATGACTGAGCTTCATTAATAAATATTAATATAATTTTTGCTCTATAATAATTTTTATTTTTTAAAACGCTTTCTAAACTTCTTTTTCTTTTTAGATTTTTTGATTGGTTGCATATCGTTGGTTGGTTCAAAACCTTCCACAGCATATATTGGTAATTTTTGATTGAGAAGTTTCTGAATATCGCTTAATAATTTTTGTTGGTCACTACAAACAAAAGATATGGCTTTCCCTGATTTTCCCGCTCTTCCTGTTCTACCTATTCTATGAATGTAGTCTTTTGCCACGCTTGGAAGATCAAAATTTACTACCTGGTTCATATTTTTTATATCTATTCCTCTAGCTGCAACATCAGTTGCCACCAATATTTGAATATGATTTTTTTTAAACTTATTTAAGGCTTTTGTTCTATAGTTTTGTGTTTTGTTACTATGAATTGCAACTGCTGTAATTTTAGCATTGATAAGTTTTTTGGTGAGTCTATTTGCTCCATGTTTTGTCCTAGTAAACACAAGCGCTTGATTCCATTTTTCATTTTTTATCAAATGAATGAGCAGCTTTGCTTTGTTGCTTGCATCAACAGGGTGACAATAATGTTCGATATTTTTTCCGGTTTCATTGTCTTTAGCTACTGATATCTCAATAAGATCATTTGAAAACTGCTTGACCAACGATCTGAATGGGTCTGAAAATGTAGCTGTAAACATTAAATTTTGTCTTTTTTTCGGAAGATATTTGTCAATTTTCTTTATATCATTAATGAAACCCATGTCTAACATCTGGTCTGCTTCGTCCAACACTAAAATTTTTATTTTACTAAAATTAATTGCTTTCTTATGATATAGATCCAATAGTCTACCTGGAGTAGCCACCATAATATCTACGCCATTATTGATAGCTTGTTTTTGATTAACATCAGAAACGCCTCCATATATTGCAATGGATTTTAAAGATAAATGCTTGCCATAAGATTTGATATTATCATGCACCTGAGATGCTAATTCTCTGGTTGGCGTGACAATTAAGGCGTTCAATTGATGATGATTTTTATTTTCTTGAGCATTTGATAAAATTTCTAATATAGGGAGGGTAAAGCATGCTGTTTTACCCGTACCTGTTTGTGCTGCAGCCATTACATCTTTTTGTTGAATAATTGATGCTATTGCCAATTGTTGAATGGGAGTTGGTTCTGAATAGCCTTTTTGCTGAAGCGCTTTAAGAATAGGTTCTTTCAAACCAATGTTTTTGAAGGACATAATTATTTTACTACCATATGAG
>Ga0181585_10003046_pt1 | contig 14786 bp, 10 predicted proteins | sample 071ome_29_FD_132469 | JGI IMG/M metagenome (GOLD analysis project Ga0181585, IMG submission 132469) | Coastal salt marsh microbial communities from the Groves Creek Marsh, Skidaway Island, Georgia - 071407BT metaG (megahit assembly) | ecosystem: Environmental > Aquatic > Marine > Intertidal... | reverse complement strand
ATCTAGTTCAACATTGATATCTAGTTTTTCTAGTTCTGTAATACCTGCCTTGAGTTTTTCAATATCAGATGTGCGTTTTGAAATCCATGCCTTTTGATTGCTTTTTAAACTATCAATAGTAGATTGTATTTTTTCATTTGCAGACTGTATTGCATTTATTTTTGCATTTTCTTCTGTAATAGATTCTTTTGTAATTCTAATCTGATCTTTTAGTTTTTCTGCTTTTTCAGAAAGTATAGTAATACCTAGTAGCTGTTCAATAATTGCACGTTGGTCGTTTTGACGCATGCTTAGGAACGGCTCTGTATAGGTATTAAGAGCAACAATATGTTTGAACATATCGTGACTCATGTTGAGAAGCGTATTAATTTGTTCCTGTGTTTTGCGACTGTCACCTTGACTTTCATCGGTGATTTCTTGTTCATGTTCGTTTACAAAAAACTTAAGAACGTTAGGAGAGCGTCCTCGCTCAATCCTGTAATCAATACCATCTTTCTCAAAATGTAGGGTGACCAACATCCCCTTACTATTAGTTTTATTAATAAGGTTGTTACGCTTGATGTTGGTCAGTGCTTGACCGTACAGTGCATATGACAACGCATTAATAATTGTCGTTTTACCTGTACCGTTACGTGATCCAGAATCGTCACCTCCTTGGTCTAAGTTTTCGCCAAGCACAAGAGTGAGCTGTTGCTTGTTGAAGTCAACAGCTTGAGTTTGGTTGCCCACACTCATAAAGTTCTTTACAGTTAAATCTTTAATACGTATCATTTATAGCTCATTGTATATGTCTAACAACAAGTTCTTATTAAACTTGTCAGATTCTATTGCAGTGATTTCTCCAGAAACAATATGATCAACACTTTCAAATTGTGTTATGTCAAGTTCTGTTGTAATTTCTTCAATTTGTTTTTGCGGTATAAGTGTAATTTCTCTACACTGATGATCTTTGATAAATGTTTCTTTAATAAAACTTGCTTCTTCATAACTGATTGGCAAATCTATAGTTACTCGCAAATACATTTTGTTTTTAATAAGATCGCTTTTAGGATCTAACAATTTACTTAGAGTTGTTGTTCTATACTTAGGACAATTAGGCCAGTTAATATATTCTGGTTCTTTGTTGTTTTCTCTGTCTAGTATCATCATGCCACGTTCATCATCCCATGCATCTGCATAGTTGTGCGGAAACGCATTACCAATGTAGTGAATTTTACCTCTCACTTGACGTTTGTGAAAATGTCCAGTAAACACATACTCTGGACCTGTCAAATGTTCTGCATTAATACCGCCATGATCAGGCATCTCTACCATTGCGTTCATTTTAAAGAATGGAAGCTCAAAGTGTCCAAACATATAGCGACATTTTGTTTTGCTTAGACTTTTCCATTCATCTCCAACTAACCAAGGTATAAGTGCAACATCGTTTTTAACAAGTGCATCTTCTACTAGTGTTACATTATCAAACAGTCCTGCGTAAGGCAAACTGTTTAAGTCACGTTTTTCACGATAGTAAAGATCGTGATTGCCCATGATCATATACACATGTTTAAATGCACGACTGAGTTTACCTACATTCTCTACACTATGATTTAGTGTGCTTACATTTACACTAGCTCTGTGATGATGCCAGTCGCCTAAAAATATGCAAGTTTCGCAGTCTTGGCTTTGTTCAATGAACCAGTCTACAAAATCAGCACAGTCTTTGTTGTGTTGTTTACTGTTGTTTTTGTTGCCGAAATGTATGTCTGTAAAACATGCGGCTCGATTAAAAAATGTCATGGCTTTCCGTTCAAAGAATTTATACTTTGTACATAATAATTGAAAATTTTAGGGATGTCAACCTATATGTTAAATCCGTGTTCTTTGCGCTCTTTATCAGCTTGCTCGTCCCACTTAGCACGTTCTGCCATTTCGTGTTCGATCTGTCTAGTAAAGCTAGGCATATGACCGTTTTCTTGTAGCAAATCGTCACGTATGTTTTGGTTACGCTTTTCTAAATTTAACACTCTAGTAAAACTATTTGTTACTGCGGCTGTATAATATGCAAAAGGATTTTGTGATTTAAGCTCGTTGAACTGCAATCCAATTTGTGACAATTGCAATAATGCATGACTACGCATTTCATCTACATAAGTGTAACCACGCCAGTTACTACGCATACTATAACGTTCGCATAGTTTGATGTACATCTTTGCTAGATTATTACTAATACTTCCGTGTGTTGTATTAAACTTACCATTATCAAATCCGCCTTCCCAATGACTACGAACAACTTCTTTAAGTTCGTCATTTAAGTAAGCATAGTGTTTGAATGGAGGAAAATTACATTTACTGTGATGATCCGCAGTAGTTTTAGGTTTACTTTTGCGACCAGGCTCTAAAGGTACATGTTCAAATGTCATAACTCTAAATACAAGACTATTTTCATCAATTGTATCTGGATCTACTTTATATGTAATTTGTTTAGGCTTTTGGCTTGCTTTTCTTGGACCCGCATCCCATTCAATAAATGCAGCTTCGTATGCTTGTGTACTAAGTTGTGCTGCACGATTTTCTTTTGCTTGTTGAATTACTTCTGGTTTTTTAATATCTTCGATGTCTTCAACTATAACATCAAATCTACTGTATTCGCTGTCTAAGATACTACAAAAGCTAAGTTTACTTTTGTGTATTTCTTTTAACATATCTTTATTGTTTAAGTAATTTTGCCTCTTCATATTATTTCCTTATAAATTAACATAATAATAACACCTGTTACAAAATTGTCAAGACATCTAACATAATAGTAGCAGTTATTTCCGCTATAAATACTATTAAGGAGATTTCAATGAGATATTCGCAATTGATCGAAGATGTAGCTAATGACATCGCTGTTTTTTATGGCGGTCGTTTTCAACCTATGCATAGTGGGCATCATCAAGTGTATATGGATCTAGTGGAACAGTTTGGTTCCTCTAATGTATTTATCGCTACTATGTTAGCCCAAAATGCGGATCCTAGTAAAAACCCATTTACTTGGGAAGAAAAAACTATGATTATGCAAAAGATGTTTGGCATACCTGCAAAGCAAATTTTAAACACCAGTCCGTACAGACCTGATGTAAAACTAACTGGCAAAGATCCTAACAACACTGCTATTGTGTTAGTGTTCAGTGCTAAGGATGCAGGACGTTTAAAAGGTGGCAATTACCTTAGAGACTATGTACCTGGACAAGAGCTACTGCCAGGTGATCAAGCAGGCTATATACTTGAAGTCGGAATCAAAGAAGGTGGCATGAGTGCTACTGACTTTAGAAATGAAATGCAAAATGAAGCAGTACCAGAAGAAAAGAAACGTGACACGTTTATGAAGTTTTTTGGTAGCTTTAATGAAAAAATGTACAATTGGATTAAGGATAAACTAAATGCCAATGCTAGCTGAAAATAAAACTATGCTAATGCTTAAACCAGGAGCTCAAGGTTTATATCAAACACCTGCTGGCGCACCTGGGATTGTTTTTCCTTTTCAGCCTGATGTGTCTTACAGTCAGCCTGTAAACTATAATACATATGACTTGACACACACAAACTATGGATTTCATGCTTATAGGAATACACCTAGTCCAATGTTACAAGTAACTGCACAGTTTGCAAGTACAACAGACGAAGAAGGTAGATATACACTAGCATCTATACACTTTTTAAGAAGTGTTACAAAGATGTGGTTTGGTATAAATGAATCTACCCCTCCTGGGCCAGGTACTCCTCCTCCTGTGCTAGAATTTAGTAGTTTTGGTTCTCGTATGTTTAGCAGAGTTCCGGTTGTTGTTAGCAGCTTTGCTACTACTTTTGATAGCGGAGTAGATTTAAAACTTGTTGACGGGCAAAACATACCAGCGATAATGACATTTGCAATTGACTTAATGGTACAAGTTAATCCCGATAGACAAAAGAATGAATATAGTACTTCTAGTTTTGTTAGTGGAAGTGCATACTCGCAAGGATTTATTTAATGGCTAGACCTAATTATAAAGATACTAGTAACTATGCAATAACAGATATGAATAAAAAATATCTAGAGTTATATCAGCCTCCTATTACTAGAGATAAATTAGATGATCGTAGACATACACTGATTATACAAGAAAAGTATCACAGGCGCCCGGACTTGTTAGCATATGATTTATATGGTAATTCTAGACTGTGGTGGGTGTTTGTACATTACAACAGAAATGAAATCAAAGACCCGATTATGGATTTTACAGCTGGAAAGAAGATTGAGGTGCCAAAAACATTTAGTCCATCAGGGGTTAGATAATGGCCGTTCTCAGTGTTAGAAACAACAACCCAGGAAACATCAGAGACACAGGAATTGCTTGGGAAGGCCGCACAGGCAGTCAAAGCGGATTTGTAACATTTGCAACACCTGCAATGGGTGTACGTGCAATGACTAAAAATCTCTACAGTTATCAAAACAGAGGATTAACCAGTGTTCGCCAGATGATATCTACATGGGCGCCGCCAAGTGAAAATAATACCAATTCGTATGTTAATCAAGTTGCGTCAGCAATGGGTGTTGATCCTAATGCTAGTATTGATTTAAGAAGTGATCCTGCACTGACACAAAGAATGCTCAATGCGATGATTCGAGTTGAAGGTGGTGCAGAAGCTAGTAGTTATTTTAACAGTCATGTTGCTAGTGGTATTGCTATGGCAAATGGCACTACGCCTCCAGATGCTGCTCCTACCACAACAACAGATGCAGAAACAGCCGCATCGATAGCAGAAAACCCAACAGGAGATGCAGACGGCGACGGTGTTCCTAATGCTGAAGATGCAACACCAGCAGGCGAACCTCCAGCTCCTGGAAGTGACGGAGTTGGCAGCGGCGGCACTCCTTTTTACTTAGATAATATGTTAAATCGCTTTGACAACTACACTTATAGATGGGCGATACATATGGTGCATCCTTCAGAAAAAGATGCGTTTGAAGATAACATTCCTAATAGAGTTATTACGCTAGCTGACAGTGGTGTTGAAAGCGAAATTAATATTACAAATGTAGATCAAAACTTAGCACTTACTTTTAATCAACCTAATAGAAATGCTGTAGCTAACCAATTTATATTTGAATTGTCAGAGCCTGGAGGAGCAACACTGTTTAATAGAATTTTGCTAGGTGCTAGACTATTAGGAATTGAAAATCATTTACAAGCATCATATCTATTAGAATTAAAGTTTGTTGGATATAACCCAGACGGCAATGTTAACAGTAATATAATAGGCCCGTTTTATTATAATTGTACAATGGCTAGTTTAACATTTGATTACAAAGACGGCGGCACATCATATAAAGCAGAACTAATTGAAACAGATTTGCATGCTTATGAAAGATTACACCTGCACTTGCCTCAAGACATTCAAGTAAGTGCTAGTACATTTGGGCAATTCTTAGAAGAGTTTGAACGTGAAATTAATGAAAAAGAACGTGAAAGAATTGAAAGATCACCGGGTCAGCTATTTCCAACAGAGTACACACTTACAACAGACAGCGAAGCTTCGGAATGGACTAGTTGGGGATTTGAAGCGGTTACAGGTGAACAATTAGAACAAACAAGTGGTATTAGTGTGTCAGGTAGTGGCTCACTTAATTTCGAATTGAATCAAGGTACTAGTGTTGTTGCTGCAATTGCAACTGCACTTTATCAAACCACTAACTTTCAAAGATTTCCAATATTCAATGGTGGGTTTGGTAAAGACAATCCAAGAGATGGAGAAGTTAAAGCTGAAAGTTTAGCACAGCTAATAACTTGGATGAAACTAAACACTTCAACTGCATTTGGTCCATATGATCCAATGGCAAGGCATTATCAAAAGAAACTTACATATACTGTGGGAAAATATATTACTCCGGAAATAGTTCACGATCCTGGTAGTTACTTTGATTCTATTAACAGTACAGATACACAAAGAGAACGTCTTAGAACTATTGTACGTGAAGGATTAATTAGAAAACGTTTTGATTATACTTACACAGGTACAAATACCGAAGTTATTGATTTAGATATTACACTAAACAATGCGTACTATCAACTTCAAGCACTAAATCACGGATTTGTTCAGCAACGTGATCAGTTCTTTGCAGGCGCAGGCGCAGCTACACAGCAAGCAGCTCGTGACAGAGGAACACACTTAGAATTACGTAATCGACTTGAAACTCTACAGCGTGAACAAACAGAATTACAAGAAAGTCTAAGGGGTCTTACTCCTACAGAACAAAACAATCAAGGACGGGCTAGTGTTGAAAGGCTTGCTGCACTTGAAAGTGAAATACAAGAAACAAGACAACAAGCTGACAGGGCCGAACAAGTTGCTTCGGCTAGTTTAGACTCTGCATTAACTAACAATGCTGGTAGATTAAGTCCAGTTGCTAGAAGGTATATTACTCAAAGTGATGTAGTTAGCAGTGCTAGTGTTGACCGTGCTTCGGGCAGAGATATGCCATTGAGTTTTTATCAAAGTGCTGTAAACAGTAATGCAACAGCAGGACCTGACAAAGGTGATAACCCTGGGGTTGTTATGTTAGGTGCAGTAGAAATTAATTTAAACACTTTAGGCGATTTAGTTGAACAAAATATTGTTGTTAGAGGAGATCCATATTGGTTAGGAAGACCACGTGGAGCTCAAACACAAGGTGAGTTTGCGGGTGCAAACTATGAACGAGGTGGGTTAAATTACTTTTTATATCTAAACTTTCCAACTTATCCTAATCCTGAATCAGGTCTCATGGAAGTTGCTGAACAAGATTTTAGTATTATGGGGTTATATAGAGTTTATGCTGTACAAGCAAGCTATAGAGATGGACAATTTATAATGACTCTAAGTTCTTTTAGAGACATGGCAACAAACGTTGGTCTAGTAGCACAAGAATTAATATCAGGTGTTATTGATACAGGTGTTGCAAATCAATTGCCTGGAATTAATCAACAAGGTGAAGGTGATGGCGGCGCACCTGGAGAAGAAACGCCTAGAACTCCAGGACCAGAGTTAGGTGATCTGAGAACTGGTACTGGAAGCGGCAATGTAACACAAGGACAAGGTGGGACTATACGTCCGGACCCAGTCAATCCTAGATTACTAGATATTCTTTCACGTGCAGGATCTGCTGCGGGCGTTGATGTTACAGTAAGCAGTGGCGGACAAGCTAGTCAGGCAGTTGGAACAGGTAGTACACGACATAATCATGGTTATGCAGCAGATGTTAGTATTCAAAGCGGAGGTAGAACACTGAGCTTAAATAATCCAGCAGATGTTCCTATCATTCAAAACTTTATGAGAGAAGCAAGAGCTGCCGGAGCAACTGGTCTAGGAGCAGGCAACGGATATATGGGAAATAATCATTATCACATTGACATTGCAGCATCTGTTGGACAAGGACCGGCAGCATACTGGGGAGGCCCACGAGACCCTAGAACAGGAACATTCATCAGCGCAAATGCTCCTCGGTGGTTAGGACAAATTTGGTCAGGAGGATAATATATGTCAGACATGGATAGATATACAGGTTTAAACAGAATCAGTAAAGGTGTTCCGGGTAGATTTGACCGTGACAATGTCGACGGCATGCGTAATCTCAATGGTCTTTTTCTAGCTAGAGTAGTAGGTGTTCAAGATGACACATATCAAGGACATGTAACAGTTGAACTTGTTGGTCATCAAACAGTTAACAACAGAGGCAGCAAACAAAGTTTACACAGAATACGTAGAACTAGTCCGTTTGGCGGAAACATGCAAGGAGCAGACCATACTTTATCATATGGTATGAGTAGTCATCCTCCAGCACCTGGAACAGAAGTTTTAGTTGGTTTTACAGGCAGAGAGCAAGAAGGTTTTATGGTAGGTATTTTACCTGATGCTACTAGAAATTCTTCTGTTCCTGGATTGCCTGCTAGTGAAGTGCAAGGAGAAAATGGAACTGTCTTAGGCGTAACAACAGATACTTCTGTTTTCGAGTCACAGCAAGGAAATCAGCGAACTAGACATCCTCTTGCTAATGGAATAGCACAACAAGGTTTAGGATTAGACCCTATTAGAGGTATTGGTAGTAGCGGGTCACGCCGTGAAAGTCCTAGCAATATGATGGGATTTAATAGTCCTGGTGGTCATAGTTTTGTTTTAGACGACGGAACTGTAAGTAGTGGGGCAGCATTAAACCCTGATCCTAATAGAGAGGCTGGGAAAAATAACTTAGTAAGATTGCGTACAGGAAGCGGCGCTCAGATTTTAATGAATGATAGTGCAGGTATTGTTTATATTATTAATCAATCAGGCACTAGCTGGATACAAATGAGCGATGATGGAAACATTGACATTTATAGCGAAAACAATATTAGCTTACACGCAACTAATGATTTTAACTTATACTGTGGCGGCGATTTTAATTTAGATGCAGACAGTATAAACATCAAAGCTAGAGGCAGCGATGGAATTAAAATGGAAACAGCTACAGGTGAGTTTAATGTACACAGCAACAAAGATATAAAACTTACAACTGATCTAAACATGCATTTAAAAGCAGCTGGCAATAGTAGGCAAACTGCTAAATTGATTGACTTGAACGGTCCTGAAGCAACTGAAGCATCTAAGCCAACTTCTAGTAATTTGTCTGTTAATAGAACAGTTAAAGAAAGCATCAACGGCAGAGTACCAGAACATGAACCATGGGGAGGTCACGCAGAAGCTGAAAGTTCATTGGCAGCACAAGCGCCAAGTAGATTTGCACCTAATGCTAAAGATTATGATACTGGAAACATACAAGCAAATCAAGGACCTGCTGGTGGCGGACGACAAACAGATAGCGCAGATATTGCACAGTCAGCTAGAGAAACAGGAGTTGGTAGAGAAACACTAACTCCAACAGGTGACATAAATCCAAGAACAGGACGACCATTCTAATGTTAACAGAAGTACCTAGATTTTTTCAAACTGTATGGACTGATTTTAGTATCAAAGATCAAACAATTTATGATACTAAAATAGATATTGGTGATGTGAGTTATAGTGACAATGTTAGAGACGTAGCACTTAACTTTCATAGATATAATGCTTATAATAAATCGGGGTATGGAGAAAGTACGTTCGATAGAGGCGTAACTGAACAAGAAGCATATGATAACTGGATACAAACATTTAATGTTCAAAATAGAATAGTATTAAAAGCACTAATAGCAGTAGGTGTTTTAAAAATAAGTCAGAATGTATATGATGCTTTTGTTTTATTAAATTGGACAACAGGAAAAACTCTAACAGTACAAGCAAGTGAAGGCATATATGATTTGAAACCTGCACTGCTAGACGATGATACTACTACACTTGCAAATATGATTAACAGAAGTACTATCAACAAACAAAAGTGTAATAGAGTTGCAAATATTTTACGCTTGGTAGATTATGGAAAACCTAAAAACAGAAGCTGGCTCAGAACAAACGGCATTTATGAAATGCGAACAAAAAATGAATTGGGTGAGCTAACATCTGATCAGTTACGAGCAGCAAGATTTGCATATTACGCAGAAACACTAGACTTTTTACCGTTTACACCAGAAGGAATAAAAAGAGACATTGCTTCTAAATATAAAGAAACGTTGATCCAACAAACATTTACCTATGATGGCAATAATAATACATTTGAATTATTTCAAACACCTAGTATGATGCCTGTAGAAAAACTATCTGTATATGTCAATAATGAATTTATTCAGCATTATTATGACTATACACTAAGTGGACAAGTGTTAACAATAACAAAAACCATTAACATAAACGACATTATCAAAACTACTATTAAAATATAAACTGAGTAGTTAATTTCGCTATAAATAGTAGTATGGCAACATATATTGGATATAGTAGTATTGGTAGTGTAATAGGAAGCAAAATCCTTACAGATGCGGATTTAGCTAAACGTGATCTTATGAATCACTTTTACACCAGAAAAGGCGAACGTGTACAAAACCCACAGTTTGGTAGCATCTTACCAGAACTGGTTTTTGAACCTTTAGATTATACAACAGAGCGAGCAGCATTAGACGATGTAACTCGTATTATTAAAAGTGATCCTAGATGGATTGAAGAAGAAACACTTTTGTCAAAACCAGACGATCATACATTGACAATAAGAGTTAGATTAAGATACAAAGATACTGGCACAGCAGAAGAATTGTATCTAACATTTACAGGCGAGACAGAATAATGGCACAAGGCGCAAGACAAAGCAGTTTGTTTGCTGCGGAAGATTTTAGCGTAGTATACGAAAGTTTCAGTGAGGCTAATTTTCAAGCATATGACTATGAAACTATCAGAAATACTATGGTTGAATACATTAACAATAACTATCCAGAAAATTTCAATGACTGGATTAGTTCAAGTGAATTTGTAAGTTTAGTAGAACTTATGGCCTTTTTGGGTCATAACTTAGCATTTAGAGCGGATTTAGCTAGCAGAGAAAATTACCTAAGTACAGCAGAACGCAGAGAAAGCGCCTTGCGTATTGCTGAATTTTTAGGTTACACGCCTACAAGAAATATTATTGCTAGCGGCTATTTAAAAGTTGAAAGTGTTCGTACTTCTGAGCACGTATATGATGTAGATGGCAATAGTCTTGCAAACCAAACTGTGCAATTTGAAGATGTCACTGATCCTGACACTTATCAAAACTTTATTACAATTATGAATGCTATTTTTCAAAGCAGTAGTAGGTTTGGATCTCCTTATGCTAAATTTACTAAGAACGGCATTCAAAACGAAATATACAGAACTAGTAGTGTAAACAATACTAACAGTCAAACATTTACAGGAAACGTAAACGGAAGAAGTGCAAGTTTCAGTTTGCATAGTGTTTCCTACAATTCGACTACAAACACACTAATTGAAAAAAATCCTAACCCGTACGGCGTTATTGATATGCTTTACCGCAATGATAACAGTGGGTTTAGTAGTCCTAACACAGGATTCTTTTTAGGATTTAAACAAGGCACACTTGATTATAAAGATTACAATATTACTAACGGATTGCCTAACATGGTAATCGATGTTAATGTTAATAACATTGCCAATGGAAACATCTGGGTGCAGACAATCGACGAAGCAGGACAAGTTATTAAAACTTGGACTAGAGTTGATAGACTATTCGGAATGAACAGTATTTTTAACTCAGCTCAAAACAACATCAGAGACATTTATACAATCAGTAGTAGAGAAAATGATCAAGCAAGTATTGTGTTCAGCGATGGACAATTTGGCAATATACCACGTGGAATTATTCGTGTATGGTACCGCACAGGTTTAAATCAAAATTATACATTAAACCCTGACAGCTTTAGCGGAACACAATATAGTTTCACATACACTGGCGCAGATGGAAACACATATAATGCATTATTTTCATTAAAGTTAAGAAGTAATGTAACAAATGCTAGTGCAAGAGAAAGTATTGAAAGTATCAAAGCTAACGCAGGACGCTTTTTTGCTACACAGGATCGTATGGTCACCGCAGATGACTACAGTTTGTTTCCTTTAACAGTTAGTGAAAACATTCGTAAAATTAAAAGCATTAACCGTGTACACAGTGGCCATAGTAGATTCCGTGATTTATACGATCCTACTGCAACTTATAGTGACGCTACTAATTACTTAGATGACGGTTATATGTACGAACAAAACGAAACAACACGTAACTTAGTAAGTCTACCAACAAATCTAAATAGTGAACAAATATATCAAAGATATATAAAGCCGTTACTTAATAATCCAGAAGTTAAAAACTTTTATTACAATAGACACAACTATGTTGCAGGTAAAATGAATGGAAAACTTCACTATAGCGATACTACACAAGCAATTACATATTGGACAGCAGATGGCAGTGCAACAGGTTGCTTCCGTTGGAACCAAGTTAATAAAAGTTCAAATAGCTGCACAGGATACATTACTTACAACAGTATTGTTCAACGTTTAGGTACAACAGCAACTAATAGTTTACACAAAGCAGAAATAAATGGATTAGTAGAATTTATAACTGCTCCTTACAAATTAGGATATATTAAAACAATTGCAGTTACTGACGGTGGTAGCGGTTATACTGGTACGCCTACTGTTACCATTGGCGGAGTTGGAACTGGCGCAACGGCAATTGCAAACGTTAACGCAGGTGTTGTTGTTAGTGTTACTATCACTGACAGTGGCGAAAATTATAACGATGCAACTAGTGTTACAATTACGGGTGGCGGCGGATCAGGCGCTACTGCATCTGTAACAGTTGCTAGTGCAGACACACAGTGGGTTAGAGTTATAAATCTATACAAAGATGGTCTTGGAAAAGATGATGCAACAGGCACACCAAACGGCATTGACCCAACAGGTAAAGGTGCAGTTGTGATCAACGGTGTTATACCAAGCGGGGCTAGAATCAAACGTATTGTTCCAAGTTGGAACTATGACTTATCTGAATCTGTAAAAGCTGATGTATTAGCAAAGATACTTAATAGAAACAGTTTTGGATTGAGATATAACGCAGCAAGCCAACAGTGGATGTTGATTGAAAGTGCAAATCTTCCAAGTAATACAGCAACTACTAACGATGTTAGTGTGTGGACTAGACTGTTTGAAGGTGATACTAGCAGCACAGGACGAGACCAAAGTTGGGTTATTAGAGTTAACTACAACAGTGATAACTGGGAAATATTAACTAGAAAAACACGTTATGTATTTGGAAGTGATAAAACGGTTAGATTTAACAATCTAAACTTTGCTGAAACATTTAGTAGCGAAACACTAAAGCCGCACAAAGATAGTATTACAATTTTAGATATAAACACACAAAATTCAACTACTAAAGTGCCGTTAGGTAAAAACTATAAGTTCAACACATTTGGATATTTCACTTATGCAGATGGATATACAGATCCGCACAAAGTTCGTGTTACACTTGCAGATCCAGACAATGACGGATTTCCAAACGATCCAGAAGCATTCTTAAAAGTTATTTCACAAGATACTATTAAACTTGGAACTGTTACTGAATATGGATATAAGTTTGAAGTACAAGATAATGCAAACGGGTTAACCATTGTTAACGGTAGAGGCAACCTAAGATCCAAATATGAAAGAATTGCAGATATTAATCAAGTAATTGATCCTGCAACAACTAATATTATCGACACTTATGTATTGTTACGTAGTTATGATAACTTGTACAGAACTTGGGCACAATATGACGGTAGACCACAAACAAAACCAAATGCTCCTACAGTAAGTGAACTAACAGAATTGTTTGAAACACTTGAAGCGAAAAAGAGTATTAGTGATCAGGTAATTTACAGACCTGTAAAATATAAAATACTGTTTGGAGACTTAGCAAGTAGTGAATTACAAGCAAGATTTAATGTTGTTAAAACTGCTAACAGTAGTATGAGCGACACTGAAATCAAGCAACAGGTCATAGCACTGATTACATCATATTTTAATATTGATAATTGGGACTTTGGAGATGAGTTCTACTTTACTGAAATGGCAGCATACATTCATAATAACATGATTGGACAAATTAGTCAAATAACAATACAACCTGTTAAAAGCGATTTAGAAACTACAGAGTTATTTGAAATTTACGCAGATAGTGATGAACTATTTCTTCCAGTATTAGACAGTAGTAATATTACAGTAACATCAACTTTAATATTAAATCCAACAACTATAGCAGCAAACAGCGGAGTTAGCATTCAATGAGCGAAAGAACTACAAACCCTATTGAAGCACCATTGATCACTAGGCCAGGGGAAAGCCGAGAACATGTAGGCACAAGAAATATTACAAGTTTGTTACCTCATATATTTCAAACTTCTGTAAACAAACAATTCTTGGAAACTACACTTGAACAATTAATGAGTTCAGGTAGTTTAGCTGCAATTAATAGTTATGTAGGTAGTAGATATTTAAAAAGAAGTGCAGCTGACACTTATGTAGATGATAGCAGAGTAGCTGACAACTATCAGTTTGTTCCAGGTGCTGTTAACAGAGATAATGACAATAATATTACACAAGCATTATCATATGATGATATGATTAATGGTATGGAATTCAATGAAGTTAATGTTAACCAATTAAACAAGTTACTAAACGAGTCAGGCTATACTCTTGACCTTCCTATTAACTACGACATGTTTATTAACTATCACAAGTATTTTTGGCTAGTAGATATTCTTCCTCCTTGTGACATTGTTGCTACAGTTAATGATAAAATTAGCATTGATACTATTCCTGGTAAAATTTATTATACTACACCAACACTAGACACAAACAAAACATTAGAATTACACAACGGCATGCGTATTCGTTTTATGCCTGCACAAATTGACAGAATTATACAAACAGTTATTGGTAACACAACATTTACAGCAAGTCAAGTACTTGATGCTGACTTTGGAACTGTTAAAGTTTACAAAAACAATCAACTTCAGACACTAACAACTGATTACACAATCAGTGGTGCAGTTGTAACTTTTGTTACTGCTCCTAGTGTAGATGACGAAGTTGAAATTCACAAGTGGTATAGTTATAGTTTGTCTGATGCTTACGATTGCGGCGGCACTTATATTGTTGATGGTGTTGGTAGTGAAACTGGTATTGTACTAACTGAACAATTTGCTAGTGGACAAATAGAAGGATCTTATGGTACTAGAGGATGGTTTAACCATACAGTTTATAGTAGTCAAGAACCTTCAGGATTTGATGATCCAAATGGTAGT
>Ga0181585_10003043_pt1 | contig 14790 bp, 13 predicted proteins | sample 071ome_29_FD_132469 | JGI IMG/M metagenome (GOLD analysis project Ga0181585, IMG submission 132469) | Coastal salt marsh microbial communities from the Groves Creek Marsh, Skidaway Island, Georgia - 071407BT metaG (megahit assembly) | ecosystem: Environmental > Aquatic > Marine > Intertidal... | reverse complement strand
TAGTTTTTCGCTTAACTGTTCCATTGAATACCTATGGAGATATTATTGATTATATTTAAGGTATCGACAGAATTCGGGCGGCCTTTAGATACGGATAAGGCTATATGTCGGTAAATTGTCACCGAACTTTGTACAAGATTGGTGGGCCCACCAGGACTTGAACCTGGGACCTGCCGATTATGAGTCGGACGCTCTAACCAACTGAGCTATGGGCCCTGCATGAAAGGGGGTGAATTTTGACAAGAATTTTAACTTATTCTAGCTCTAAGAAGCTGCGTAACTGTTCAGAGCGAGTTGGGTGACGAAGTTTTCGAAGTGCTTTGGCTTCAATTTGACGAATACGTTCGCGTGTAACGTCAAACTGCTTACCTACCTCTTCTAAAGTATGGTCAGTATTCATATCAATACCAAATCGCATGCGTAATACTTTTGCTTCACGTGGTGTAAGTGATGCTAGTATTTCTCGTGTAGCTTCACTTAAGCCAACACCTGCTGCTGCCTCTACGGGAGATTCGATATTCGCATCTTCAATGAAATCTCCAAGATGTGAGTCTTCATCATCACCAATAGGTGTTTCCATTGAAATAGGCTCTTTAGCGATTTTTAGTACCTTACGAACCTTGTCTTCTGGCATGTCCATACGTTCTGATAATTCTTCAGGAGTTGCCTCTCTACCCATTTCTTGGAGCATTTGTCTAGAGATGCGATTTAGCTTATTTATTGTCTCAATCATATGGACAGGAATACGGATTGTACGTGCTTGGTCAGCAATAGATCGCGTAATTGCCTGGCGAATCCACCAGGTGGCATAAGTAGAAAACTTATATCCGCGACGATATTCAAATTTATCTACTGCTTTCATTAAACCAATATTGCCTTCTTGGATAAGGTCTAAAAATTGAAGGCCTCTGTTTGTGTATTTCTTAGCGATTGAAATAACTAAGCGTAGATTAGCTTCAACCATATCCTTTTTAGCTCTTCTTGCTTTAGCTTCGCCAATAGACATACGGCGGTTAATTTCTTTGATTTCAGCAATGGTTAATTTTGCTGCTTCTTGAATCATGGCAAGCTTTTGCTGTTCTTTAAGGGCCTCTTCTTGAACCTCTATTAGGGTTTCAGAGTAGTTTTCTTTTTCTTCAATTAGCTGTCCAATCCATTCTGGATTAGTTTCATTCTCTGTAAATGACTCAATAAATTTTTTCTTTGGCATGCGAGAATAATCAACACATAGGGCCATGATTAAGCGTTCATGATTACGAATATGGCTTACAGTAGAACATAGTTCACCTGCTAATGCGTCAATGACTTTTTGCGTTAGTTTCAATCGCATAAACCACTCGGCAAGTTCTTCTCTTGCTGCTAGAGCTTTTTTAGGACTTTTTTGTACGCTCGCACTTTGAGATGTTTTATAAAGAGCGGCTAGTTTTTCAAAATGCTCTCTAGCTTCTTCTGGGTCAGGGCCTGTGTCAATTTCTTTTTCAGTTTCTTCGTCGTCATCAGCATCTGTTTCTTCAGAATCACTTTGTGTTTGTTCCTGATTTACCACAACTGGCTGTGGAATTTCTTCTTCAGCATCGGGATCGATAAAACCAGAAATCAAATCTGTTAGACGCATTTCTTCAGCTTCTACTTTTGCGTATAAAACTAACAAAGTCTCTATAGAACGAGGGTAGTGTCCTATAGCGAATAGCACTTGCGCTAAGCCTTCTTCAATGCGTTTGGCAATTTTAATTTCGCCTTCGCGAGTGAGCAGATTTACTGTTCCCATTTCTCTCATGTACATACGAACTGGGTCTGTAGTACGACCGAATTCGCTGTCTACAGAAGCTAATGCTGCAGCGGCTTCTTCAGCAAGGTCATCAGCTGAAGCGGCTGATTCAGATAGGAGTAATGATTCTTCGTCAGGAGCTTGTTCATGGACGCGTATGCCCATGTCATTGATCATACTGATAATATCTTCGATTTGTTCAGGGTCTACGATCGAATTAGGTAAGTGATCGTTGACTTCAGCATAGGTGAGGTAACCTTGCTCTTTGCCTTTGGCGATAAGGTCTTTTAGGCTATATTCTTGATTTTGTTGATCTGAATTTGTCTCTGATTCCATTAGGCTACCTGCAGCTAATAACTATTAATCAAACCGCTCATTATATGCATGTGCCTAATAGATAGGAACCCGCCAAATGAGATGTATCAGGCATTATTTCAATACCTTATCAATAATAGACTAGTTTTTGCACTATAAGTTTTCGTGCTGGATGAGTGAATCTAGCTCAATTTTTCGAATGTCATCTCTAAATCTACTCATTGTCTGCTTGAAGGATAACTCTCTATTTTCCATATCAGGAGGATCCCATAACAGTAATTTCTGAAGAGAAGAATAATTCTCATCGCTGTGAAATCTTTCCACCAGTGCTATAGCTGTTATATCGGGTTTATCTTCAATAATTTCAAGTAACTTTATAAATAAATCGATACCAGGTATCGATTGTAGATGGCTGAGTTCTTCCAATGATAGAGCAAACTCAGCAAGTTTGGGGTCCCTTATTAGCAATGCAATTGCCAGGCGGGTTTTTGTATATCTAAGTGTACGACTAGATTGATTGTTATGATCTTGAACGGTGTGGTTCTCTGTTGAGGCGGGTACTGAAGAAGAGACTGAGATGTTTATGCCAACTTTTTCATTGAGTTCTTTATACATCAAGTCACGGAAAACTGTTTTGGGTATTTTTGCTAACAAAGGCTTAGCTAAATTGGCAAGCTTTGCTCGTCCATCAGCATTTGTCATGTCAATATCTTTAACTAAACTATTAAAGAAATAATCAGAAAGGGGAGCAGAGTTGTTGAGGTAATCATTGAATGCGGTTTTACCTAAATTTCTAATCAAAGAATCTGGGTCTTCTCCTTGTGGCATGAATGCAAAACGAATATTTATTCCATCTTTGAATTCTGGAAGAATTTGTTGCATCGCTTTCCATGCTGCATCTTTACCAGCGCGATCACCATCAAAACAGAAAATTAAGTCTGATGTAAAGCGCAGTAAATTCTTAACATTGTTTGAAGTAGTTGCAGTGCCTAGTGTAGCTATACAGTTTTCGATGTTATGTTGTGCGAGAGCAATGACATCCATGTACCCTTCAACGATGATTAGTTGTGAAATTTTACCTAAATGTTGTCTTGCTTCATAAATACCATACAGTGTATTACCTTTATGAAAAAGCTCAGTCTCGGGACTGTTCATATATTTAGGCATTGAATCGTCAAGAGTTCTTCCACCAAATGCGATTACACGACCGCGTGTATCCTTAATTGGAAACATGATTCTATGACGAAACTTATCGTAAGTATAATTTTGTGATTTTGTTGCAAGAAGACCTACATCAATCAGAGTCTTTAGTTCGAATGAATCGTTTAAGTGGTTTTTTATATGGTCATAGCCTTGCGGTGCATAGCCAATATTAAAACGACTTGCTAGTTCGCCTGTGATGCCACGAGATTTTAAGTAGGAAATAGCTTGCGGATGGTTTCGTAACTGCTTTTGAAAATATTGGTTTGCTGCTTCAAGTGCGTCATAAAGGAGTTGATGATTGTTTTTAATGAAATTCCCTGATTCAGTGGCGACTTCAAGCCCTAAGCGGTTTGCTAGTACTTCAATAGCTTCAATAAACTGTAAACCTTCATGTTCCATTAAAAAGTTAATGGCTGTTCCATGTGCTCCACAACCAAAGCAATGATAAAATTGCTTCTCGGGACTGACAGTAAATGAAGGTGTTTTTTCACCATGGAATGGGCAACAAGCTATGTATTCCTTTCCTTTATTTTTAAGCTCAATATAACTATCAATTAAATCAACAATATCAGTTTGATTTAGAACTTGATCTATAAAAGCTTGTGGTATTTTGCCTGCCATGCAGTGATCTTCGTACAATGTCTACATTATTGCTGTAGAGCCTACTCGCTAGAATACACATGTCAATACATGCAAATATAAAAACAAGCATAGTTGTTAGGGGAATTTGATGATGCTAATTGAGAAACTTTTGTACGTTTTTAACAGGCACCGGCCAAGGTTTATTTTTTCTTAAGCTTGTAGATAATTTACTAACAGCCGTGTTAGCTTCGGCCCTATTCTTATAATCACCAATTACAAGGACGTAATATGTATCATTTTTTACGGGCTTGCCAAAATAAGCATAGCCTGATGTTAGTTTTTCTCTTTTAACAAGTGCTTCAAGTTGTTTACGGTCCTTAGTTGCAACGACTTGGATAGTGAAGTGTGAAGGATCCAAATTTTTTTAGCCATGCTTCACCGCTTGTTGCTGGTGTTGAGACTTTTTGTTTTTCAACTTTCTTGGGTTTAACGGGATCTTAAGGTTTTGTAAGGTTGTTATTGGTATTAACCTCTACCACTTTTTCAACTAATGTTTCTTTGAGTTCGGTCAATTGTGTTTGGTCTAGCGTTTCAACTGATTCTGCAAGTAATGAAGGAAGCTCTATATCTGTTGATTGTGGTTCTGTCGGGCCAATAGTTTTTACATTTGAAATTTCAAGTTCATTGTAAGTTGCCTTAGCCGAATTAGGTAATGGCAAAGACGGAGGTTGTTCATTTTTTGGTTTATGAGAATCTTGAGCAATTGGCGATAATGTGAGTTCGCTTGTTTTTCGGGATATCTAGTGGAATAGTTGCGTCTTCAGGAAGCTTATTACTAAATTTATAATTGAAGTATAAACCTATACCAAGAATCGCGGTTAGTGTTAGAAATAATACGGGTATCTTTGGTTTGGGTCGCCGAATGGTAATATATGGGTCTTGATCAATAATGCTAAAGTCTTCGTTACATTGCTGTTTTAAAGCAAGGACGGCTTGTTCATGTATTTGCTTTATGTTGCCAGAAGTGGCTTTGTAAATCTCAGTGACTTTTGCATCGTCAAATAATACTTCTCCCTCTAGTCCTGCGACATCTAGCCGGTGCTCAATATAATTCTTGGTTTGTTCATGTGAAAATGGGCGTACATTAATTTGATACACCTGAGTACAAGCAGGGTTTGAGTCCTCTAATTCTGCGATAGTTGATTTTAGTGTTGTTTCACCTGCGAGGATAAAGCCTAAACTTAATGGGCAGGCTAGGCCTATGCGGTGTTTAAGTGTGAATAAACGATCTAAAGTACTGGCTTCAAGTAAATGGGCATCATCAATAATGAGTACAGCATGTGTGTGTTCTCTTAAGTAAGTAATGACATAATTTTCAATAGACAAATCTATAACTGAAGATTGTTCATTGTTATCATTAAGTACCCAACGTTGTTTAATTTTATTTTCTATATATGCGAAGTCCACATCAGGGTTTGCTCGCAATGTACAAAATTGATATTGCTGATAGCCTAAGCGCAAAACTTTACGAAGGTAAGTTGTTTTCCCTAGGCCATTTTCGCCAGTAAGAACAACAGTAGTCGCCGGATTGGCTAAATACTCCATAACAATGTTGGCAGTCATTTCGAGTTGACTGTCTGAGTATAAGAATGCCTCATCCGCATGGTCTAAGAACGGATGTTCCCTCAAACCTAACTTATTAAGGTCATCCTCATATAATTCAAGTGGATCATTTAGACTATTATCGTCATTCATAAGAACATTAGGAATTATGCTGATAAATTAGTGATTCTTTGATATTCAATTTGAGCGTAACGATCAGTCATGCCAGCGATGTAGTCTGCAATAACTCTAGCAAAGGCTTCATCACCACCAATTTTCTGTCTGGCCTTCGCCTTCTCTCGATGTTCTTGAGGAAGCAACTCTGAATGACCGAAAAACGTTTCAAATAAGTTAGTTATGACCTCTTTGGCATTATCACTCATCTTATTCACTTGTTCGTGCTGATACAAGTTTGCATGTAGAAATGACTTCAATTCGTTAATTTGCATTTTGATTGCATGACTAAAAGTAACTATCGGTTGTTGGCATGAGCGAACGTCATGAAGTGAATGAATATTGAAGATATCTATATTGTTCAATGTGTTGCTGATTAAATCTCGTACAAGTTGATTGATTATACGGCGAATAGTTTCTTGAGACTTTCTCTTATCTGATAAATCAGAGAATCTAGCATCCACATCAAAATAATGGCGTGCAAATATGTCAACTTGTGTGAGTTGTTTAATTGTAATTAACCCTGAACGCAGACCATCGTCGACATCATGGTTGTTATAGGCTATTGCATCAGCAATGTTCGTTAGCTGAGCTTCAATACTTGGTTGAGTTCGATCTAAAAAACGCTGTCCTATTTCACCTAATTCTCGAGCATTCTTTATAGAGCAATGTTTTAAAATACCTTCTCTGGTTTCAAATGTTAAATTTAAGCCATCAAAATCTGGATATTTTTCTTCTAGTACATCTACAACACGTAACGATTGTAGATTGTGCTCAAAGCCACCATAGTTTTTCATACATGCATGTAGTGCATCTTGACCGGCATGTCCAAAAGCTGTGTGGCCTAAATCATGGGCTAAAGCAATTGCTTCAGTTAGGTCCTCATTTAGCATTAGAGCTCTTGATATTGATCGAGCTATTTGAGCAACTTCTATAGAGTGAGTAAGTCGAGTTCTATATAAATCGCCTTCGTGATTAATGAATACCTGAGTTTTATATTCTAAGCGTCTAAAAGCGGTGCTATGAATAATTCTATCTCGGTCTCTTTGATATTCCGTTCGTGTTTGGCATGGCTCTTCAGAATATTTTCGGCCTCTAGACGATTGTTGAGTGACAGCATACGTAGCAAGAGAATTATCTATTTTCTGAGGGCTAAAAATATCTCTCTTAGGCTCTTTCATGAGTTCACATGGAATTATTAATTTCTATTAACATATCTTTAAGTAGATCAAGATCATAATCACACGTTAGTACTGCGTCACCAACGTCTTTTAACAGCACTAAATATAAGTTTCCATTTTTTACCTTTTTATCAACAGACATTAATTCAAGCATTTTATCTGCCGATAGTTCTTTAGGTAAGTGAATGGGTAAATTTGCGGATGAAATAACATGCTTGATTTCATTAACCTCACTTTTATCAATCCAGCCAAGTTTTTGAGAAAAATGTGCAGCTATTAGCATGCCGCAACCGACTGCTTCACCATGTAACCATGTTCCATAGCCCATACCAGTTTCAATTGCATGACCAAAAGTATGACCAAGATTGAGTAATGCGCGACGTCCGCTCTTTTCATGTTCATCGCTCGCGACGATATCAGCTTTACATTTGCATGATTTTTCTATTGCATATGTAATAGCTTCAGACTTGAGTGTAAGCAACGAACTCATGTTATGTTTCAGCCAGTTGAAAAATTCTTTGTCCGCAATAAGCCCATATTTTATAACTTCAGCAATTCCAGCACTTAACTCACGTTTGGGAAGAGTTCTTAATGTATTTATATCAGTGAATACACATTTAGGTTGATAAAATGCCCCTATCATATTTTTACCTAAAGCATGGTTTACACCAGTCTTGCCACCTACTGATGAGTCAACTTGAGATAATAAAGTTGTTGGGATTTGAATAAAATCAACCCCGCGTTGGTAGCAAGCTGCAGCGAACCCTGTGATATCACCAACGACGCCACCTCCTAATGCAATGATAATCGTATCTCTGGCTATTCTGTTTTGAAGAAGTTGATCGAAAATAGATTCGGTAGTAGATAGCGTTTTATACTTTTCTCCATCCGTTAGTATTATCTCTAATGGCTTAAGTGGTTTAAGAGAAGTTATTAGTGTGTCTAAATATAGAGGCGCGACAATGTCATTGGAAATGATAACAATCTGCTTACTACTAATATGATTATTGAGTAATTCATGATTTGAGAGCAGCCCCTCTCCTATATATATAGGATAAGAGCGTACGCCTAAATCTACATTCAATGTGCGCATAATATCTAAGTGTTTAAGCTATTTAGTTTTTTAATGATCTCTTCAATTGATGCGCTGATACTTTGATTATCTGTATGAATGGTTATATCAGCGACTTGATCATAAATGGGATTTCTTTGCTTGGCTAATTTTTCAAGTGTAGCATGACGATCCCGTGTTTGTAGCAAAGGTCTTTTTTTGTCATGGTGGGTGCGTTTAATTTGAGAGCTTATAGATGCTTTGAGGTAGATAGTGACTCCATAAGTGTTCATAAGCTGGATATTTTCACTGCGTAAAATTGCGCCTCCGCCTGTTGCAATAACACTATTATCAGTTTGCAATAGCTCTTCTAGTATTTTTGTTTCACGTAGTCTAAAACCACTTTCTCCTTCTAACTCAAATATTGTTGCAATAGATACGCCTGTTCTATCCTCTAGCACTTTGTCACAATCAAAAAATTTACGGTTAAGGAGTTTGGCTAGTCGTTTACCTACAGAAGACTTACCTGCTCCCATGGGACCAACAAAGATTAGATTTGATAGCATTATCGATATTTAGTTTAAGCGTATACAACTATTGTAAACGAAAAAAGCCTCGCATTCGCGAGGCTTTTTTACAAGGTTTTTAGCTCTTTATTTATCGAGTTAAATTAAGTTGCTCATTTGACTATTCTTCATCATGATCTAAGTAACGATATGTTTTGGCAGCTGCGTTCATGGTCATTTTCCCGGTCTCATTATTAGGTACTAATCTAATATTGTGCAGGGTAACAATTCTTGGCAGAGCAGCAACTTCACTAGCAAAAGTAGCAAATTGATGGAAATCACCATGCATGACTAAGCTAATTGGTTTTTCTGCATAAAATTCTTTTTCAGATTCATTGCCGGGTTTAAACAGCTTAATTTCTAAGCCACTTGCCAGTGCTGTTTGAGAAATATCGACGATAAGAGCAGGTATTTCAGTTTTACTTGGTAGCTGGCGTAGCAATGTACCAAATGTACGACGCATTTCTTCTAGTTGAGCTTTATGTTCCTCAAGATTGGCAGCTTTTTTTACTTTTATTTCAAATCTATTTCTTAATTGTTGCTCTTTAGCTTTTACGGAGTCATATGTAGCTAATTGATCTTTAGTATCAAAATAAAAGCCTAAACCAATAATGGCTACAGTAACTAAGGCTATAACAAATAGCTTTACTGCTAGTGGCGCAGTGCCAATATTATTAAAGTCTACATTATTAAGATCAGAAAAGGTCATGAGTAATTACTCTTCTATATCAGTGTCGGGGCTAGTTTGTGCAAGTTCTAATGAAAAAGAACTTAAGCGTTGGCCATGTTCATTTTCTTCGGCAGATATCACGCTTAATTTCGGCTTTGTCATCCATTCAGAGGCATCAATGTTACGCATATAGGCAGACACTCGTGCATTAGATTCAGCACGGCCAGACAATTTTATGTTATCAATGGATTGAGATAATTCTGTTAGGTATACACTCTCGGGAAGTGTGCTAACAATCTCGTCAAATAAATGAACGATACCGGGTCGTGTAGCTTGTAAGTTTTGGATTACTTCCATGCGTTCTATCAAGGCTCGGCGAGTTGCATCAAGTTTTTGAATTTCTTTTATTTGTTCATCAAGTACAACAATTTCATTTTTTAGGAAGTTGTTGCGGCGTTCTTGCGCATTAATTCGCGCGTCTACTTGGAAATGGGCAAGTGCTACTGCGAGTACCGCAATAAATGCGCCCACGCCCAACATAACAAAAAATTCTTGTTGTTTTTCTTTGCGTAAGGATTCGCGCCAAGGGAGTAAATTAATTTTAGCCATAGTAAGTAATTTAGTCGAAAGCTCGTAATGCAAGTCCGCAGGAAATCAATAATGCGGGTGCATCATTACCTAACGCTTGAGGGTTAACTTTTGGGCCCAGTGAAACATTTGTAAAAGGATTTGCTGTAGAAATTGAAATGCCTAATTCTGTTTGAATTTTTTCATCTAAGCCTGGTATCGATGCACAGCCACCTGCCAACACAATATGATCTACCGTTGAATGCTGGCTTGCAGAATAGAAAAATTGTAAAAATCGATTAGCTTGTTGGGCTGCTGTTAATTTAAAAGGCTCGAGTAGATCAGTAACATAGTTATCCGGTAATCCGCCTTCTTTTTTTGCGAGACCTGCTTCTTCATAGGTTAAACCATACTGATGCATGATTTCTTCAGTAAGTTGTTTACCGCCAAATGGCTGCTCACGAGTATAAATCATAGTGCCATTCTGCATGACATTTAGACTCGTCATGGTAGAACCAATATCTAAAATACCTACGGTTTTATCTATGCCTTGCCCAGGGATTTGGTCTGCAAGTAATGGGTAGACATTCTCTATTGCATAAGCTTCTACATCGACTACAACGGGTGATAGACCAGCAACTTCAGCTGCAGCAACTCTCATTTCAACATTCTCACTACGCGATGCTACGAGTAGTACATCAACAGTTTCAGGGTTACCTTCGGTTGGGCCTAACACATTAAAATCAAGATTAACTTCTTCCAGTGCATAGGGAATATATTGGTCTGCTTCAATTTGTATTTGACCTTCCATTTCTGCATCTGAAAGAGAGGAAGGCATAGTAATTACTTTGGTAATGACAGCCGATCCTGCAACAGCAAGCGTACATTTTTTAGCTTTTGTTCCTATCCGCTTGAGGACTTTTCGTATAGAGTCGCCTACAGCGTCAACATCTGAAATTACTTTTTCAGTGATACAGTAGCTGGCAAAGGTTCTACACCATAGTGCTCAACTCGATAGCCAGAGCCACTATTAGATAGCTCTAATGCTTTAACGGAAGTCGAGCTGATATCGATGCCTATGACTGGATTTTTTCGCGATGTAAATGGAAGCACGTTTAGTTTCCGTTAGTTATTTAATCAACTTGTACTTTATTTAAAATTATAAGCCGAACTCTATAACAAGATGTGAGTTTTTGACAATTTCGTACTTTGAGAACTCTTTCTGCCATAACTTGCCTTAGGTTCGTAACTTACAGAATTTATAACATTTTAATCTTATGTCATTGAATATAAAGTTGTTTAAGCTAGGTTTTATCGGATTAATCGTTATGTCCGTCGCAGTGGTTACGATTATCACGACTGTGTACCTAATTTACTCTCCTCAATTGCCCTCAGTTGAGTCATTGAAGGACGTCAGGTTGCAAACTCCTCTTAAAGTTTATAGCCGAGAAGGTAAATTAATCGCACTATTTGGGGAGAAACGTCGCATACCTATGCGCTATGAAGAAATTCCTCAAACTATGATTAATGCCTTTTTGGCTGCTGAAGATGATCGATTCTTTGAGCATCCTGGTGTTGACTACCAAGGTCTGATAAGAGCCGTGATAAATCTAGTCATCACCGGACAAAAGGCACAAGGTGGTAGCACCATCACTATGCAATTAGCCCGAAATTTCTTTTTAACCCCTGAAAGAACCTATACGCGCAAGATAAAAGAAATCATGTTGGCTTTGCGCATCGAGAATGAATTCACTAAGCAAGAAATATTGGAGCTCTACCTCAATAAAATTTATCTCGGTCAGAGAGCTTATGGCGTTGGAGCAGCCTCTGAAGTTTACTATGGCAAAACTGCGGCTGAACTTTCCCTAGAACAGGTAGCCATGATTGCTGGGTTGCCAAAAGCACCTTCAAAATTTAACCCTATCAGCAATATTGAGCGAGCTAATGTGCGTCGTGACTACGTATTAGGTCGAATGCGTGAACTCAATATGGTAACTAAAGAAGAGTATGAGAACGCTATATTAACGGAAGTTATTGCTAAGCGGCATGCTGCAAAAATCGAGGTACATGCTCCCTATATTGGAGAAATGGTTCGAGCTGAAATGTTTGATTTATATGGAGAAGAAGCTTATTCCAACGGGTATAGCGTGTTTACATCAATTGAGGCCAATAAACAGCAGGCCGCAGTTGATGCAGTACGCAGTGGAATCATCGCTTACGACCTTCGTCATGGATATCGGGGTCCTGAAGGCAGTATTCCAGTGGAGAAGCTAACGGAATCAGAAGTATTAGCGGAGTTGGTATCCAAAATGCCATCAATAGGAGATTTACATCCAGGAATTGTCACACAAGTTACTGAAAAATCAGCAATTGTTTCATTAGCAAAAGAAATAATCCAGCTTGACCTGGAGGCGGTTAAATGGGCTAGAGAGTATAAATACCAAAACAGCATGGGCCCTGCGCCAAAAGCGGTGAGTGATGTCCTCAAACTGGGGGATATCATTAGAGTACAAAGCACAGGCAAAGGCTGGCAGTTACGTCAGATTCCCAAAGCATCTAGTGCACTAGTATCTATTCGACCTGATGACGGTGCAATTATCGCTTTAACAGGTGGTTTCGACTTCTATGCAAGCAAATTTAATCGCGCTACTCAAGCTAAGAGGCAGCCAGGCTCTTCATTTAAACCCTTTATCTATTCAGCAGCACTGGAAGCAGGTTTTACACCTGCAAGTGTGATCAATGATGCTCCTGTGGTGTTTGAAGACAGAGTTTCAGAGGATACTTGGCGACCTCAGAATTATTCCGGTAAGTTTTTTGGACCCACGCGTATGAGACAAGCGCTCACAAAGTCGCGCAATATGGTGTCAATTAGATTACTGCGTGATATGGGAAGGAAGTTTGCTCGTGAACACGCAGGTAAATTTGGTTTCAACGTGCAAGAGCTGCCTAAAGACTTAACTCTAGCGCTTGGTAGTGGGGCAATAACACCACTCACACTTGCTAGTGCTTATAGTGTATTTGCAAACGGTGGATATAAAGTTGACTCATATTTTATTGAGCGCATCGAGGGACCCGATAATGTTGCCTTATTTACAGCAAACCCGATAAGAGTCTGCGATGCAGAGTGTGCGCGATTGGCCACTGAGATTTCATTACATGCTGAAGAGTTAGCTGAACTTGGGTTGACTGAGTCGATAGGTACTGAACAAGCTGATATTCGTATTGCACCTCGTGTCATATCAGAAATGAATGCCTATCAAATGGACAGCATGCTGAAAGATGTAATTAAACTTGGTACTGGAAGACGAGCACTTTCACTTAATCGAACTGATATTGTTGGTAAAACAGGTACTACAAACGATCAACATGATGCATGGTTTGCAGGCTACCACCCTAATGTTGCAACCGTTGTATGGTTAGGCTTTGATGACAATAAGCCACTTGGTCGTGGAGAAGTAGGTGGTGTTGCATCATTACCAATATGGATTGATTACATGCGTGCTGCGTTACAAGGAGAGCCTACTATTGAGCGGCCATTGCCTGAGGATATGGTGATGTTAAAAGTTGACCCAGATACAGGTGAGATTGTTGATCAAGAATATGGTGTAGGGATACTAGAGGCGTTTCATATTGATCAGGTGCCAGGTATAGAATTTACTGGACCTACCTCTGTACGTGTACAGCCTCCTAGCAGTAATACGTTGGAAGCAGGACATAATGAAAACTTACCCGAACAGTTGTTTTAGTATTTAATGAGATTTTTAATAAAATAATCTAATTAGGCTTTAGATTCACTATAGCTGTGTACATAATCAACCAGGGCTTTAACCTTATCAGGGTCAATACCGGGATGTATTCCGTGACCTAAATTAAACACATGTCCTGTTTTACCTGCAAAATCATCGATTATTTTTTTTGCGTTAGTAATAACGGAGTCTATAGAACTGTAAAGAACAGCGGGGTCTAAATTACCCTGTAAAGCGACTTTATTTTTTACTAATTTTTTGGCGTCGCCTATATTCACAGTCCAGTCTAGTCCAACTGCATTAGCACCAGAGTCTGCTAGTTGTGAAAGAGAATGATTTGCACCTTTGGAAAATAAAGTAACGGGAATTGTCTGATCGTCAAAACTGCGGTGTAATTGATCAACTATCCTAATCATTGAGCCAAGTGAAAAATGTCGATAATCCTCAGGAGTAAGAGTACCTCCCCAGGTGTCGAATATCATCACAGCCTGAGCGCCTGCTTCAATTTGAGCATTTAAGTAGGCTGCAACGTTATCACTCAATATATCTAATAATTTTTGCATAGTATTGGGTGAGTCATACAACATACCCTTAACTTTGCTAAATTCTTTAGAAGAACCACCTTCAACCATGTAAGTTGCTAACGTCCATGGGCTGCCAGAAAAACCAATAAGAGGAACACGCCCATCAAGCTCGCGGCGAATTGTAGATACTGCGTCTACTACATAACGAAGTTCATCGTGGGGGTCTAATACAGAGAGTTTATCTATATCGGAGCGTGACTTGATGGGATGAGTAAAACTCGGTCCATCCCCTTCTTTAAATTGCAAACCCAATCCTAATGCATCAGGGATGGTCAAAATATCTGAAAAAAGAATCGCGGCATCTAATTCAAACCGCTCAAGTGGCTGTAGTGTCACCTCACAGGCTAATTCCGGTGTTTTACATAGCGTTAAAAAGTCACCTGCTTTTTGTCGTGTTGCACGATACTCGGGTAAATATCTACCTGCTTGGCGCATGATCCAAATTGGTGTTTTATCAACGGGTTCACGCAAAAGTGCACGAATGAAACGATCATTTTTTAATGGAGGCATGATTATCTTAGTTGGCTACTCGTTGGGAATAGCAAAAGCCTAGCTGATGATGGGTAAGTTGCGAAGTTAAATTTTAGCTAAACAATATGAAGCATTAGGTTCAACTATGAGGAAAGCTTGATTTTTATTTGTTTACTGACCTGACTCATATCTGCACGACCTTGTAGTTGCGGTTTTAAAATTGCCATCACAGAACCCATGTCTTTCATAGAAGTAGCCGATGTTTGGGTCATCGCTTGATCAATTAGAGCAGCTATTTCGTCATCACTTA
>Ga0181585_10003032_pt1 | contig 14812 bp, 10 predicted proteins | sample 071ome_29_FD_132469 | JGI IMG/M metagenome (GOLD analysis project Ga0181585, IMG submission 132469) | Coastal salt marsh microbial communities from the Groves Creek Marsh, Skidaway Island, Georgia - 071407BT metaG (megahit assembly) | ecosystem: Environmental > Aquatic > Marine > Intertidal... | reverse complement strand
GGCCCCACAGCACCACCTCGGCGCCCACGCCGACCGAGGGGTTTTGCGCCAGCGCCGGGGCCAAGTCCACCGCCAACATGTCCATGCTGACCCGCCCAATCAGAGGGCAGCGCACCCCTTGCACCAGCACCGGCGTGCCGTTGGGCGCATGGCGTGGGTAGCCGTCGGCGTAGCCACACGCCACCACGCCCATGGTGGTGGGGGCATGGGCGGTGTAGGTGCCCCCGTAGCCCACTTGGTCGCCAGGCTGCAGGCTTTGGGTGGCAATGATTTGGCTGGCCAAGGTCATGGTGGGCTGCAGGCCCCAATCGGAGGCCCGGTGCAAGGGCGCATCGGGCGCGGCACCGTAAAGCGCAATGCCCGGGCGCACCCAATCGGCTGCGGTGGCTTGGGTATGGCCCAAGGTGGCGGCGCTGTTGGCCAAACATACCGGGGCTTGCAAGCCCTCGGTGGCTTGCTGCCAAAGGCGCAACGGTTGCGCAATACCGTTGGGTTGATCGGCGTTGGCAAAGTGCGTCAAAAGCGTCACGCCGTCTACCTGTGGCATGGCCTGCAGCCGCGCCCAGGCCGCGCGCAGCGCGGCGGCGTGAAAGCCCAAGCGGTTCATGCCCGAGTTGAACTTCAGGTACACGTGGTGTGGCTGCTGGGTTTTGTGCGCGGCCAACCAGTCAAGCTGGGCGGCGTGGTGCACCACGTGCCACAGTTGCAACGTGGAGCACAGCTCAAGGTCACGTGGCTCAAATACCCCTTCTAGCAGCAACAGTGGGCCACGCCAACCAAGCTCGCGCAACAAGCGCGCCTCGGCCAGGTCTAGGCAGGCCAGCCCATCGGCCGCACGCAAGGCAGGCCACACCCGCTCAATGCCGTGGCCGTAGGCGTTGGCTTTAACCACCGCCCATATCCGCGCCGTGCCCGCGCGGCGGCGCAGTTCAGCCAGGTTATGCTGCAGGGCCAATACATCAACGGTGGCAACAATAGGGCGGGGCATGGCAAGGGCTCTTGGTGGCGGCAGGTGCCATCATGCTATAAACGCGGTCGCTACCGATTAACCAGCACACGGATCGCGAATGACGCTCTATTGTCCCGCATGAAAGCGGGCTTTTACACCATCATGTCGGCGCAGTTTTTTAGCTCGTTGGCTGATAACGCGTTGTTCGTGGTGGCCGTGGAGCTGCTGCGCACCCAAGACCTACCGGTTTGGCAACAAGCGGCCCTGGTGCCCATGTTTGCCCTTTTTTATGTTGCGCTGGCGCCGTTTGTCGGCGCCTTTGCCGACTCGCGCCCAAAAGGGCAGGTCATGCTGATCAGCAACTGCATTAAGGTGGTGGGGTGTTTGATGATGCTGTTTGGCTCGCACCCGCTGCTGGCGTACGCGGTGGTGGGGCTGGGTGCGGCGGCCTACTCGCCGGCCAAGTACGGCATTTTGACCGAGTTGTTGCCCCCGTCGCAGTTGGTTAAGGCCAACGGCTGGATCGAGGGGCTGACGATTGGCTCGATTATTTTGGGCGTGTTGCTCGGCGGGCAGCTGGTGGGGCCGCTGATGGGCGAGGGGTTGCTGGCCTTGGCCACGCCGTGGGCGGCCACGCTTGGTATTACCACCCGGGTTGACGCGGCCATTGCCAGTTTGGTGTTGGTGTACGCGTTGGCGGCGTGGATCAACGCGTATATTCCGCACACCGGTGCCACGCCGCGCGCCATGCCGCGCAATTGGCTGCGCTTGCTGCCCGATTTTGCACAGTGCAACTCGCGTCTGTGGCGCGACAAACTGGGGCAAATTTCGCTGGCCACCACCACCTTGTTTTGGGGGGTCAGCGGTAACCTGCGCTACATCGTGCTGGCCTGGGCGGCGGTGGCGTTGCAATACGACACCACGCAGGCCTCAAGCCTGGTGGGGGTGGTGGCCATTGGCACGGCGGCGGGCGCGGTGCTGGCGTCTTGGCATATGCGGCTGGACAAAGCCACGCGCGTGATGCCCATGGGCATCACCATGGGGCTGCTGGTGATACTCATGGTGTGGATAGACAACGTATGGGTTGCCGCGCCGTTTTTGGTGGCCATGGGCGCGCTGGGTGGCTACTTGGTGGTGCCCATGAATGCCTTGTTGCAACACCGCGGGCACAACCTCATGGGCGCCGGGCGGTCGATTGCCGTGCAAAACTTTAATGAACAAGCCTGTATTTTGGGGCTGGGTTTGGCCTACACCCTAAGCACGGGTTTGGGCGTGTCGGCCTTTGAAGCCATTGCCGGGTTTGGCCTGCTGGTGGCTGGCACGATGTGGCTGATTCAGCGCTGGCACCGTTACAACGAGCGCCACCACCCGCAAGAGCTGGCGCGTTTGCTGGAAATCGCGCGCCGCGACGACACGCACCGGCCCTAAGTTTGGGCGGTTTGGTTGGCCGGCAGCGGCGCGTTGTACCCGGGGCTGGCGTTTGGGTTGGGGTTGCTTAGGGCGTCGTCGAGCACCTCAAGCCAGTGGCGCACCGGCACGCTGGCGCCACCTTGCAGGTGCGTAATACAACCCACATTGGCCGACACCACCACCTCGGCGGGCTTGGGCGCCAAGGCCTGTAATTTGCGTTGGCGCAGTTGTTCACTCAGTTTGGGCTGCAGCACCGAATACGTGCCCGCCGAGCCGCAACATAGGTGCGCATCGGTGTTGGCCACGCGCGTGGCAAAGCCCAGCGCCGCCAACTGAGCGGGCAAGTCGTTGACTTGCTGCCCATGCTGCAGCGTGCATGGCGGATGCACCACCAACGCCGGTTGTTGCGCCGCCTTGGCGGCCACCAAGGGTTGCAAGGTATCAAGCCACTGCGGCAGGCACTCGGCGGCGTCGCGTGTCATGGCGCTGATGCGCGCCGCGCGCTCGGCGTAAGCCGGGTCGTTGCGCAGCACATGACCGTAGTCTTTCACCATGACGCCGCAGCCCGATGCGTTCATAAGCAAGCCCTGCATGCCGTCTTGCTGCAACAACGGCCACCACGCGTCAATGTTGGCGCGCGCCTGTTGCAAGGCACGCGCTTCGTTGCTTAGGTGGTAAGCCAACGCGCCGCAGCAGCCGGCTTGCGGCGCCAGCACGGCTTGAATGCCCATGGCGTCAAGCACACGGGCGGTGGCCACATGCACATTGGGCAGCATGGCGGGTTGCACGCAGCCGGCGAGCAACAGCATTTTTTTTGCATGGGTGCGCGTGGGCAAGGCGCGGGTGGCTTGCGCTTCGGGCACCTTGGCCTGCAGCGCAGCCGGCAACCAGGCGCGCACGCGCTGCCCCAAGCGCATGGCTGGCGCAAACGCCGCCGACGTTAAACCGTGCACCAACGCCGCGCGCAGCGCACGCTGCCACCACACACGTGGCACCTGGGCGTCTACCACGCGGCGGCCAATATCCACCAATTCGCCGTAATGTACGCCGCTGGGGCACGTGGTTTCGCAGTTGCGGCAGGTGAGGCAGCGGTCCAAATGCTGTTGGGTTGAAGCGGTGGCGGGCGCGCCCTCTAAAACTTGCTTGATCAGGTAAATACGCCCGCGCGGCCCGTCGAGCTCGTCGCCCAACAGCTGGTAGGTGGGACAGGTGGCGGTGCAAAAGCCACAGTGCACGCACTTGCGCAAAATCGCCTCGGCCGCCTGACCATCGGCGGTGTTGGCAAAAGCAGGGGCAAGTTGGGTTTGCATGGTGGCGAACCTTTAACTGGGCAGGCGCTGGGTGTTAAGCACCCCGTGCGGGTCGAACGCTTGGCGTAAGCGCGCACCAATGCGCGCCACCGCCGACTGAGGGGTATCGAATACACCCAAGGCCTTGTCGGCTTCGGGGTGGGCGCGGCTGGCGCGCACCATGGTGGCGTGCCCGCCCACAGCGCGGGCGGCTTGGCGCAAAGGCTCGGCGTGCGCGGCACTGGCCCAAAGCCAGCGCTGGGTGCCGTGCCAATCGATCAACTGGGGCGGCAACTCGGCCAATGCTCCGGTGTTGGGCGGCACGCTTAGGCGCCACAAACAGGCCTGGTCGTTGGGCGGCTCTACAAAAAACGGCAGGGTTTGGTGCCGCGCCGCCTCCCAATCGGTGGCGTCGGCCTCGGCGCTTAAGGCCTGGGCGGCGTACCCCTCGGCCTGGGCTTGTTGCAGCAAGCGTTGCTGGGCTGCTTGCACCGCCGCCGCCGCGCCACGCAAGCGCAGGTACAAGTGGCCACCGCCATCGTGCTGCACCCAATGCGAGGCCCACAGCGGCAACGGCTGCGCACGCCAGCGCGCCAACCAATGCAACGCCTGAGCGGCAGGAACCTCAAAGTGCAGCGTAGCACTGGCCACGGGCAAGGGCAGCACCTTAAGCGAAACCTCGGTGATCACCGCCAACGTGCCCAAGCTGCCGGTCATAAGGCGGCTCACGTCGTAGCCGGCCACGTTTTTCATAACCTGCCCACCGTAGCGCAGCCGTTGGGCACGGCCGTTAAGAATTTCTACACCCAACACGTAGTCACGCACGCCGCCCACGCTGGCACGCGAAGAACCAGCCAAGCCAGCGGCCACCATGCCGCCCACCGTGCCTTGGTTGTTAAACAACGGCGGCTCAAACGGTAAAAACTGTCCTTTGTCGGCCAATGTGGCTTGCAGCTCGGCCAAAGGCGTACCGGCCAACGCCGTAATAACCAGCTCGGTGGGTTCGTAAGCCAACACCCCGCGTAAATCGGTGGTGGGCAATGGCTCACCGCGCAGCGGGTTGCCGTAAAAGTCTTTGCTGCCGTGGCCCACCACACGCAAAACGCGGCCATCGGCCGCGGCTGCGCGTAGTTGATCTTGAATCGTATCGATTGGGCTGGGCATGGGGCGCATGTTACCTAACGGGCACCCCAGCCCAAGCCCACGGCGGGTTTAGCCGTTGTAGGCGCTCTCGCCGTGCGAGGTGATGTCCAAGCCTTCGCGCTCGGCCTCTTCGGCCACGCGCAAGCCCATTACCACCGACACCACCTTTAGGGCAATGTAAGCCACCACCGCCGACCACACCATGGTGATCAACACCCCTTCGGCCTGCACCAGCACCTGGGCACCAATGGCAAAGTCGTCGCCGCCGGTGCCGCCCAAACCAGGCGCAGAAAACACGCCGGTGAGCAACGCCCCCACAATGCCGCCAATGCCGTGAATGCCAAACACGTCCAACGTGTCGTCGGCGCCGAGCATCTTTTTAAGGCCGGTAACACCCCAGAGGCAAATAAAGCCTGCGGCCAATCCGATTGCAATGGCGCCCATGGGGCCCACCGAACCACAAGCCGGCGTAATGCCCACCAAGCCCGCCACGGCACCCGAAGCGGCACCCAGCATAGAGGCTTGGCCACGCATCAACGCCTCGCCCAAGCTCCAGGCCAACACCGCTGCGGCAGGGGCCAGCAAGGTGTTAATAAATGCCAAGGTGGCGCCAGACGTGGCCTCAAGGTTGGAGCCAGCGTTAAAGCCAAACCAGCCCACCCACAGCATGGCGGCACCCACCATGGTAAAGGTTAGGTTGTGCGGCTTAATGGCTTCTTGCCCATAGCCCAAACGCTTGCCCAGCACATACGCTGCCACCAAGCCCGCCACACCCGAGTTGATGTGCACCACCGTGCCACCGGCAAAGTCGAGCGCGCCTTTGTCGAGCAAATAACCGCCCGCACCCCACACCATGTGCGCCACAGGCAAGTACGCAAAGCTAAACCACAGCACGCAAAACAGCAGCACCGCGGCAAACTTCATGCGCTCGGCAATGGAGCCACAAATAAGTGCACAAGTAATGCCAGCAAACGTGGCCTGAAAGGCAATAAAGATGTACTCGGGAATTTTTACGTTGTCGGTGAACGTATCGGCCAAACTATCGGGCGTGATACCCAGCAAAAACATTTTGCTTAGGTCGCCAATAATCAAACCCTCGGCGCCAAACGCCAACGAGTAGCCGTATACCGCCCACAACACGGCAATAAGCGAAAACACCACCATCACCTGCATCAAAATGCTCAGCATGTTTTTGCTGCGCACCAAGCCGCCATAAAACAGCGCCAAGCCGGGCACCGTCATCATGACCACCAACAGGGTAGAGAGCATCATCCACGACACATCACCCTTGTCTACCACCGGCGCGGCCTGGGCCAGCGCCGCACCCGAAGCTGCCAACGCAGGCAGCGCCACCGCAGCGAGTTTTGTAAAGATATTCATTGCAATCGTTCCTTTGATTTTTTGCAAAAGGTTGTAGCCCTGCGCGCTACAGCGCGGCCGCGCCCGACTCACCGGTGCGGATACGCAGCACCTGCTCCACGGCGGTTACAAAAATCTTGCCGTCGCCAATCTTGCCGGTACGAGCGGCCAGCTCAATGGCTTCCACCACGCGCTCGGTGAGCTCGTCGGGCACGGCGGCCTCGATCTTGACCTTGGGTAAAAAATCCACCACGTACTCGGCGCCCCGATACAACTCGGTATGCCCCTTTTGCCGACCAAAGCCCTTGACCTCAGTCACCGTGATGCCCTGCACCCCCACGCCGGCAAGGGCTTCGCGCACCTCGTCGAGCTTAAAGGGCTTAATAATTGCCGTAACCAGTTTCATCGGTTGGGTTCCTTTCAAACCAAATACCCAAGCCCTACTGCACAAGGCGTGCCACCCCAGTGCGCAGCGGGTTACGCCCCAAAGCGGCGCACAAACCCCATAACCCACGGCCAAAAACCACGTTGTGCACCAATGTTGTGCCAAAACACGCCCCTGGCTGAGGCAAAATAAACCAACAAAACACGGTGGCGGCCCACCCGGCACGCCCCATCAGGGAGAACACGCATGGCACTGGCGCAAGTGGCCAGCCGCGCACTGCATGGCTTGCAAGCCAGCGTGGTACATGTAGAGGTATACACCGCCAACGGCCTGCCCAGCTTTGTGCTGGTGGGACTGGCCGACACCGAGGTACGAGAAGCCCGCGAGCGCGTACGCGCCGCGCTGGAACACAGCGGCCTGCCCTACCCCAGCAACCAGCGCATTACCGTGAACTTGGCCCCGGCCGATCTACCCAAAGACTCGGGCCGGTTTGACCTGCCCATGGCGTTGGGCCTGCTGGCCGCCAGCGGCGAGCTGCCAGCCCAGGCCCTGGCGCCTTTTGTGTGGGCGGGCGAGCTGTCGCTTAACGGCAGCCTGCGCCCCGTGGCCGGTGCCTTGGCCATGGCGCGCGCCATGCAACACAGCGGCCTGGCGCTGGTGCTGCCCCCGGGCAGCGCCGAACAAGCCGCCGTGGTGCCCCATGTGCAAGTGATACGCGCCACCAGCCTAGCCGCCGTGGTGCAACACCTGCGCCAGCCGCATGCGCCCAACCCTGGCTGGGCCGCGCTGCCGCACCACACCCCACGGCACACAGCCTATCAAGGCCCCGGGCTGCACGAAGTACACGGCCACCACGCCGCCAACCGTGCGCTGCAAGTGGCCGCTGTGGGCGGGCACAGCGTGCTGATGTGCGGACCACCCGGGGCGGGCAAAAGCATGTTGGCGCAGCGCTTGCCCGGCTTGCTGCCACCACTTAACCCCGACCACGCCCTAGAAGCCGCAGCCATTGCCGAACTGGCCGGCCTAAACGCCACCACCCAATGGGGCCAACCCCCGCTGCGCGCCCCGCACCACAGCGCCAGTGCCGCGGCCTTGGTAGGCGGGGGCAACCCGCCACGCCCGGGCGAAGCCACCCTGGCGCACCTGGGCGTGTTGTTTTTAGATGAACTGCCCGAATTTACCCGCCCAGCCCTGGAGGCGCTGCGCGAACCACTGGAAACCGGCGAGGTACGCCTGGCCCGCGCCGGGCACCGAGCCACCTACCCCGCGCGCTTTATGTTGGTGGCCGCCATGAACCCCTGCCCCTGCGGCTACCACGGCAGCCCACGCTGCCAGTGCAGCCCCGAACGCGTGGCGCGCTATACCAGCAAAATCAGCGGCCCGCTGCTGGACCGCATGGACATGGTGCTGCACCTGCAGCCCGTGCCGCACCAGCAGCTGCTGCAAACCCCACCCCCTGCAACAAACAACCCGGCGCAAGCAGTGCAACAGGCGCGCGCCCGGGCCCTGCAAAGGCAAGGCAGCAGCAACGCGCAACTTAGCGGCAGCGCCCTACAACAACACACGGCGCTACCCACCGCCGAGCGCCAATGGGCAGAAAACGCCGCGCACCGCCTGGGCTGGAGCGCACGCCGGCTGCACCGCGTGCTGCGCGTGGCGCGAAGCGTGGCCGATTTAGACGACAACGAACACCTAGGGCGCGCACACTTGGCCGAGGCCATGCAGTACGTGCGGGTGTAGGGATAAGTGAAGGGTTCAGTGCTGCATCAGCTAGTTTTGTTGTTTAGAGGAAGGGAGCTTGATATGTACCAATATACCGACGGCGGTTTGCGCAACGTGTGGCTTGCCAATGGCTACGAGGTTAAACAAACCCCCTTCGGCGAGGGCGTGGCATTTCATAACCTTGATGGCCTCACCGCCGCCATATGCTCGGCACTCGCGCGCAAGTCGTCGTTGCTCACGGGCGCAGAGTTTCGCTACATTCGAAGCGCGGGCATGTTGTTGTCGCAGCCGGCCCTGGGCAAGCTTCTGGGGGTTGATGGCCAGTCAGTAGCTCGCTGGGAAAAACCAGCAAGGTGCCACGCTGGGCAAACAAGTTCATTCGCCTGCTTTACAGCGCCCACGCAAAGGGCCTGCTCTAGGCTTTTACGACAAATTAGGCCCCAGCCATTTGCGCAGTTCGTCTTCGGGGGTGGCGCAGCGCACCGCCAAGTCGGCTATTTGGTCTTCGCCTATCTTGCCCACATTAAAGTACCGCGCCTCGGGGTGCGCCAGGTAAAAGCCGCTTACGCTGGCTGCGGGTGTCATGGCCAGGTGTTCGGTAAGGGCCATATCGATTTCGTTGGCACCAAGCAGCGCAAACATGTTGCGCTTTACCAAGTGGCTGGGGCACGCGGGGTACCCCGGCGCCGGGCGTATGCCTTGGTAGGCCTCGGCAATCAGCTGTTCGTTGCTTAGCTGCTCGTTGGCGGCGTAACCCCACCAATCGGTGCGCACTTGCTGGTGCAACCATTCGGCCAAGGCCTCGGCCAGGCGGTCGGCCAGGGCTTTGAGCATGATGGCGCTGTAGTCGTCGTGCGCGGCTTCAAAGGCTTGGGCCCGCGCCTCGGCGCCCAGCCCGGCGGTTACGGCCCACACGCCCACGTAATCGGCGGCTTGGGTGGCGTCTGCCACGTAGTCGGCCAAAGCGCGGCTGGGGCGCATCACGCCGGTGAGTTCGGTTTTTTCGGTTTGCTGGCGCAGGCCGTGCCACACCATGGCGGTTTGCTGGCGGGTTTCGTCTTGGTACAGGGCAATGTCGTCGTGGTTAATACGCTGCGCGGGGTACAAACCCACCACGGCGTGCGCTTGCAGCCAGCGCCCGGCCACTATTTTGCTTAGCATGGCTTGGGCGTCGGCCAGCACTTTGCGCGCTTGTTCGCCCACCACGTGGTCTTGCAAGATGGCGGGGTAGGGGCCCGCCAAGTCCCAGGTTTGAAAAAATGGTGTCCAGTCGATGTAGGGCACCAGTTGCTCAAGGGCCACGTTGCGCAGCACGCGGCGGCCTATAAATTTGGGGCGTGTTGGGGTGTACTGGGTAAAGTTAACGGCAGCGGCATTGGCGCGCGCTTGCGCCAGCGGCCACAGTGGGGTGGTGGTTTTGTTGGCGTGTTGTTGGCGCACGCGTTGGTAGTCGGTTTGCAGCTCGGCCAAGTAGCGCGGCGCGTCTTGGCCCAGCAGGCTTTGCGCCACGCCTACGCTGCGCGAGGCGTCGGGCACGTACACCACGGGGCCTTGGTAGTGCGGTGCAATTTTTACCGCGGTGTGTACGCGGCTGGTGGTGGCCCCACCAATAAGCAGCGGGGTTTGGCGCTCGGTAAACCATGGGTCTTGGTTCATTTCGGCGGCCACAACTTGCATTTCTTCTAGGCTGGGGGTAATAAGGCCCGATAAGCCCACGATGTCGGCGTTAACTTGTTTGGCTTTGGCCAATATGTCTTGCCACGGCACCATAACGCCCATGTTGTGCACTTCAAAGTTGTTGCACTGCAGCACCACGGTCACGATGTTTTTGCCTATGTCGTGCACGTCGCCTTTTACGGTGGCAATCACGATGTTGCCTTGGTTGCGCACTTCTTGCCCGGCGGCTTGCAGTTGCGCTTTTTCTTCTTCTATGTAGGGCACCAGGTGGGCCACGGCTTGCTTCATAACGCGCGCGCTTTTAACCACTTGGGGCAAAAACATTTTGCCTTCGCCAAAGCGGTCGCCCACCACGTTCATGCCGTCCATCAGGGGGCCTTCAATCACGTGCAGTGGGCGCAGCCCTTGCTCGCGCATGATTTGCCACATGGCTTCGGTGTCTTCGGTTATGTGGTCGCCAATGCCGTGCACCAGGGCGTGCACCATGCGTTCGCGCACCGGCAGTTCGCGCCAGGCGTTTTTTAGGCTGTCGTCGCGGGCGTTGCCTTTGGCCAGTTCGGCCACTTCTATCAGGCGCTCAGCGGCGTCGGCGCGGCGGTTAAGCACCACGTCTTCTACGCGTTCGCGCAGTTCGGGGTCTAGGTCGTCGTACACGCCAATCATGCCGGCATTCACAATGCCCATGTCCATGCCGGCGCGTATGGCGTGGTACAAAAACACGGTGTGTATGGCTTCGCGCACGGCGTCGTTGCCCCTAAAGCTAAACGACACGTTGCTGACCCCGCCCGATACTTTGGCCCCGGGCAGGTTGACTTTAATCCACGCGGTGGCTTGTATAAAGTCAACGGCGTAGTTGGCGTGTTCTTCAATGCCAGTGGCAATGGCAAAGATGTTGGGGTCGAACACGATGTCTTCGGGCGCAAAGCCCACGCGCTCGGTTAGTAGGGTGTAGGCGCGCTGGCAGATTTCAATTTTTCGGGCGTAGGTGTCGGCTTGGCCTTGTTCGTCAAAGGCCATCACAATCGCGGCCGCGCCATAACGGCGCACCAGTTTGGCTTGGCGCAAAAATTCTTCTTCGCCTTCTTTTAGGCTGATGCTGTTCACAATGCTTTTGCCTTGCACGCATTGCAGCCCGGCTTCAATCACGCTCCATTTGCTGGAATCGATCATCACGGGCACGCGCGCAATGTCGGGCTCGGCCGCCAGCAGGTTTAAAAAGCGCACCATGGCCGCTTGGCTATCAAGCATGGCTTCGTCCATGTTGATATCAATGATTTGGGCGCCGTTTTCTACTTGCTGGCGCGCCACGTCCAGGGCTTGTTCGTATTGCTCGTTAAGAATCAATCGCGCAAACGCCTTAGACCCAGTCACGTTGGTGCGCTCGCCAACGTTGACAAATAGGCTTTGCCCGCTAATGGCCAAGGGCTCCAGCCCAGACAGCAGCATGGGCGGCATGGCGCGCGCTGGCGCCGCGGGGGAATGCAAAGAGGTCATGAATCCGTATTTAATGCCGGCCATTGCAAGCGGTGTTGGCCGTGATAAACCAAAAAATGTTCGCCCGAACAGCGCCCAATAAGTGTAAGGCCCACACGCTGCGCCATGTCCAAGCCCATGCGCGTGACACCCGAGCGCGAGAGCAAAAACGGTATGCCCATTTGTGCGCCCTTGATCACCATTTCTGAGGTGAGCCGCCCGGTGGTGTAAAACACCAAGTCGTCACCACTAAGTTGGTGCAGCCACATCAGACCGGCAATGGCGTCCACGGCGGTGTGTCGCCCCACGTCTTCAACCCAGTGCAGCAGTTCGCTGCCTCTAAACACGCCACAGCCGTGCACCGAGCCAGCCTGCTTGTACACCGAGGGGTGGGCCCGCACCTTGGCCACCAGGTTAACCACGGTGGCGGTATCAAGCCGCGCTTGGGAGTTAAGTTGCACGCGGTCTAGGTTGGCCAAAATATCGCCATACAGCGAGCCTTGGCCGCAGCCACTGGTTACCGTGCGCTGATGCTGCGCGGTTTGCCAGCGTTGCAGCGCCTGCGGGGTGGCTTGCACCGCCGCGGCCGATACGCCCCAATCCACTTGTATGCTTTGCACGTCGTGCAGCTGCTGCACCAGCTGTTGGTTACGCAGCCAGCCCAGCACCAGCGCCTCGGGGGCGGCGCCCAGCGTCATTAACGTAACGGTTTCTTGCTTATTGAGGTAAATGGTTAGGGGCCGCTCGGCTGGCACGTGCAGCGGCTTGCTGCGCCCGCGCTCGTCTACCACGCTAACTTGGCAAACCAACGGCGCCGCCGCTTGCGACAGCTGCGGCAGATGATGAGAATGAACAAACGCAGACACCGCCTTATGTTACGCGCCACCGCGCTGGGGTTGGGCCGGTTGCGGTGTAATAGGCGGGTTTTGTTTTGTTGCCACGCCCACCGCTTGGGCTTGTTAAAAGGGAAGCCATGAAACCAACCCCCATCGACCCCGTGCTGCAGCCCGCGCTTTTGCAGGTGTGGTGCGACGCGGTGCAAGCCAATGTGGTGCAAGCCGGCTTGGTGCAATCGGCCCGTTTAGAAAACGGCCAAGCCACGGTGGAGTTGGTGCTGGGTTTTGCTGCCCGCAGTTTGCACGAGGGCCTGGCCAACAACGTGCGCGACGCCCTGCAAGCCCTGCCAGAGGTTGATGCGGCCTTGGTGCAGGTGCACACCCACATTGCCGAGCACGCGGTTGCGCATGGGGTGGAACGTGTGGCGGGGGTGCGCAATTTGGTGGCGGTGGCCTCGGGCAAGGGTGGGGTGGGCAAAAGCACCACCACCGTGAACTTGGCGTTGGCACTGGCCGCCGAGGGCGCGCGCGTGGGCGTATTAGACGCCGATATTTACGGCCCCAGCATTCCCACCATGCTTGGCCTGCACGGCCGGCCCGAAACCGACGACGGCAAAACCATTAAACCCAAATTGGGGCATGGTCTGCAGGTGAGCTCGATTGGTTTTTTGGTGGGCAAAGACGACGCCATGATTTGGCGCGGCCCCATGGTGACGCAGGCACTGGAGCAGCTGATTAGGCAAACGCACTGGGATAACCTGGACTATTTGCTGGTGGACATGCCACCCGGCACCGGCGACATTCACCTAACACTGGCGCAGCGCATGCCGGTAACCGCAGCGGTGGTGGTAACCACGCCGCAGGAGGTGGCGATACTGGATGCCCGCAAAGGCATTCGGATGTTTGAAAAGGTGTCGGTGCCAGTGCTTGGCTTAATTGAAAACATGGCGCTGCACACCTGCTCGCAATGCGGCCACACCGAGCCGATTTTTGGCAGCGGCGGCGCCGAGGCCTTGGCCGCCGAGCTGCAGGTGCCGCTGCTGGGCAGTTTGCCGCTGGATATTCGTATTCGCCGCGACGCCGACGAGGGCGCGCCGACCGTGGCGGCCGACCCCACCAGCGAGATCAGCGCGCGCTACGCCAGCATGGCGCGCCAGCTTTCGGTGGCCGTGGCCCGTTTGGGCAAAGACATGGCCTCGAAATTTCCCAAAATTGTGGTGCAGCCCACCTAGTTCGGCGCGGCATGACAGGGCAGCCACAGGTTACGGGTTTGGTGCTTGCCGGTGGCCGCGCGCAACGCATGGGCGGCGTAGACAAGGGGCTGCAACCTTTGGGCGATAGGCCCATGGTGGCCCACGTGCTGCAGCGCCTGGCTGCGCAAGTGCATTCGGTGCTGATCAACGCCAACCGCAACCTGGCCACTTACCAAGGTCTGGGCCCTGCTGTGGTGCCCGACTTGGCCGATGATTTTCAGGGGCCTTTGGCCGGTGTGTTGGCAGGGCTGCCACACTGCCACACGCCTTGGCTTATAACGGTGCCCTGCGACACGCCTTTTTTTCCTGCCGACCTGGTGGCCACGCTGCTCAACGCCGCCCAAGCCGCAGGGGCCGACGCCGCCATGCCGGTTACCACCGACGCCTCGGGCCACACCCAGCGGCAACCGGTGTTTTTGCTGTTGCGCGCCTCGCTGCACGACCACTTGCACCACTACTTGCAAGGTGGCGGCAGAAAAATCGACACCTGGACCAACCAGCTGCGCTGCGAGCTGGTGCCGTTTGCCGACCCACAAGCCTTTTTTAACGCCAACACACCGCACGAGTTGGCCGAATTACGCGCCCGCGCCGCCTAGTTGCCTGCCATGAACCTGCTGCCGATTGAACAAGTTCGCGCCATCTTGGCCCAGCATTGCCAAGCAGGCAGCGCGCTCAGCCAGCCCACCCCAATTGGCCAAGCGCTAGGCAAAGTGTTGGCGCTGCCGGTGGCCGCCCCCCTTAATGTGCCACCGCACGACAACAGCGCCATGGACGGCTACGCCTTTAACCACGCCGAGTTGCTGCAGCGGCACGGCAACCAAGGGGTGTGGCAAGTGCCCGTGGCCAGCCGTCGCCACGCCGGGCAGGCGCAGCCGCTGGCGTGTCCGCCCGGGCAGTGCGTGCAGGTGATGACCGGCGCCATGATGCCGCAAGGCACCGACACCGTGGTGCCACAAGAACAGGTGCAAGCGCACAACGGCCACGCCAGCTGGGACGCACAAGCCGTGCGCCAGGGAGCCAACCGGCGTTTGTGCGGCGAAGACCTAACCCAGGGCCACACCATCCTGGCGGGTGGGCGCGTGTTGCGCCCGGCCGATGTGGGCTTGCTGGCCTCGGTGGGGTTGTCTCAAGTGGCGGTACGCCCACCCTTACGGGTGGCGTTTTTTTCGACTGGCAACGAGTTGCGCGATGTCGGTCAGCCCCTGCCAGAAGGCTGCATTTACGACAGCAACCGCTACACCATGGCCGCCATGCTGCACACGCTGGGGGTGCAAGCGATTGATTTGGGCATTGTTCCCGACGACCCGGCCGCGCTG
>Ga0181585_10003031_pt1 | contig 14813 bp, 8 predicted proteins | sample 071ome_29_FD_132469 | JGI IMG/M metagenome (GOLD analysis project Ga0181585, IMG submission 132469) | Coastal salt marsh microbial communities from the Groves Creek Marsh, Skidaway Island, Georgia - 071407BT metaG (megahit assembly) | ecosystem: Environmental > Aquatic > Marine > Intertidal zone... | reverse complement strand
TAGGATTGAGGACACACTCGGGGGCATTGATTTTGTGAACCGGCTGGATTCCAAGCGGAGTCTAAACAATCAGATCCTGCTCAACGGGTCCGGAGTGACTGCCGGTGATGTGAATGGCGACGGATGGTGTGACCTCTATTTTTGCGGGCTGGATGCACCCAATGCGCTCTACCTCAATTTAGGCGACTGGCGCTTTGAAAGGGTTTTCAATGCCGGGGGAGCCGAGTGCAGTGATCAATCCTCCACTGGGGCTGCTCTGGTAGACATGGATGGCGATGGGGATTTGGACTTGCTGGTGACCGGACATCGTCGTGGGGTGCGATCCTTCGCCAATAATGGTCAGGGCACTTTTACCGAAACCACCGCTGCCTGGGGCTTGGAAGGCAATCAGCCTGGAGCCTCGATGGCATTGGCCGACCTGGATGGGAATGGCTGGATTGTTCTTTATGTTCTCCACTATCGCAATGACACGCTGAGAGATCTACCCGAAGGGCAGTTTGATATCCGCATGAAGGATGGTAGGTATCAGCTGCTCTCCTACAACGGTATCCCAGCTGAGGATCCTCGCGTCAGGGGGCGTTTTGACTTCGATCGAAGCAGCGGCATCATGGAAAATGGGGAGCCTGATCAACTGTATCTCAACCACGGAAACGGCAAACTGGTCAAGGCCCAGTGGGGGCGGGATCATTTTTTCAGTGCACCGGGAAAGCCTGCATCTGCTGCTTATGACTGGGGGCTTTCGGCCATCATGCAGGACATCAATGGTGACGGAGCCCCTGACCTCTACGTCTGCAATGATTTTCAATCACCCGACCGATTCTGGATCAACCAAGGGGATGGGAGTCTGCTACCTGCAGGCTCGCAGCAATGGCGACAATCCAGTCTCTTTTCCATGGGCGTGGACTTGGCTGATGTCGATCGAAACGGATACACCGACCTGTTCGTCGTTGACATGCTAAGCCGGCAGCACCAACGAAGGATGGTTCAAGTCATGGATGGCATGGCTTTCGGTCAGTTCAGGGATAACCAGTCGAGCCTGCCACAATCCCCGCGCAACACACTCCTGATGCAACAACCCGATGGCCGCTTCGCTGAATTAGCTCGCTTGGCTGATGTGGCTGCCTCGGAGTGGTCGTGGTGCCCCGTATTCATAGACGTAGATCTGGATGGTTATGAGGACCTACTCATCACCACCGGCCACGACCGAGATGCCCAGCATGCTGATATCGCTCGCCAATTAGATGAGATGAGCTCAGGCAACCGCATGTCTCATGAACAGAAGTTGGCTTCGAGGAAAGCATTCCCTCGACTTGAAACCCCCAACATTGCCTTTCACAACCAAGGTGATGGCACCTTTAACGAGGTGGGTGCTTCCTGGGGGTTGGCGGCTCTTGAAGTTTCCCACGGCATGGCGCTGGCAGACCTAGACAATGACGGAGATTTGGATGTCGTGATCAACGCTCTGAACCACCCGCCGCTGATTCATCAGAATCAGACTACCCAGGCTCGCGTGCGTGTGGAGCTAAGGGGTAGCGGAGGGAATACTCAGGGGGTTGGAGCGACCATTGAAGTGGTTGCCCCTAACCTACCCATTCAACGCCAAGCCATCCTTGCTGGGGGGCGCTACCTGTCGAGTGATCAGCCCACAAGAACCTTTGCCGTGAGGAGCCCTCAGGACAGAGTGAGTATCCGTCTCCGCTGGCGTGATGGCTCGACCGACCTGCATAGCGACCTTCCTGCCAATCACCTCTATCGTTTTGTTCAGGGCGGCTCGCCTGATCGGATACAAGATACCGCGGTGACAAAACCGAAACCACTTTTCAGGGATGTCTCCGACCGCCTGCCTCATGTGCACCAGGAAACAGACCGAAATGGCCTGAGCTCGCAGCCCATGGTCCCCCGCTCACTCGATAGCCTCGGCCCAGGCATCACCTGGTTCGATTTCAATCAAGATGGTTGGGACGACCTATTTGTTGGGGGTGGGCGAGGTGGACAAATGGGGGTCTATCGCAACCAAGGTGGCCAAGCATTTGTGCGTCAGCGGGCCAAAGCTTTTGACTCAGCCCTGCCTCAAAACCAGACCACACTGCTCGCATGGCGGGCCTCGCAGGGGGCGATGTGGTTGATGATGGGCCAGTCCGCTGGCCCATCCCCTACTCAGACCAATAGCGGGGTCCAGGCCTTCTCCATGGTCCATGGCAGCAGCCAACTACTCCCTGCTTCGCCGGGAAGCAGCCCAGGACCGCTGGCCATGGCCGACTGGGATGGTGATGGCGATTTAGACCTGTTTGTTGGGGGGCGGTACCGTCAGGGTGACTATCCAACGGCTCCCCTGAGTCAGTTCTGGGAAAACAAGTACGGTAAATGGTCTCTGATGCCCGTGTCTGAATCAGTCACTGCCTCCCTTGGTATGGTCAGTGCCGCGCTTTTCTCTCAACTTGCAGGCGACCCTCTCCCGGAACTGGTCGTTGTCTCCGAGTGGGGAGAAATGGTGATTCTTGAAAACCAGCAAGGCAGCTGGAACCGCCGGCCTAGCCCCATGAGATCGATCCACGGCAATCAGCCTTCTCCTAAGGGCTGGTGGACCAGCCTGACCTCCATGGATGCCGATGGTGATGGCCGTATGGACCTGGTGGCTGGCAATTGGGGACTCAATCATGAGCGTGCTCACCCAAGGCACCAACCCCTGGGAATTTACTACTCCCAGGGTGCAACACAAGGCGTCCCAGGGCTGATTGAAACTTATAGACTACCTGAATCAAGGGGGGACTATCCCATCAGGGATTGGGCACACCTTGCTGATTTCATGCCCTGGGTGGGGCAGGCTTTTGGGTCTTTTACCCAGCTTGCCAAGTCCACGATCCAGGAGCTCCTGGATGCCAGCCCTGAGGCGATGGATCAGCTACAGGCCTCCTTTTTCCAATCGGTCATCCTGCTCAATCGTGAGGACCACTTTGAACTGCACCCCCTTCCTGATCCAATACAGTGGAGTCCTGTTTTCGGCATGGGTGTTGGCGATTTCAATGGAGATGGATGGGAAGACTTGGCTGGCAGTCAGAATTTCCATGGAGTCTCCGAACGCGACAGTCGTCAGGATGCAGGGGCAGGCTTCATTATTTTGGGATTAGGCGACGGATCTTTTGAATGGATGCATGGCAATGAGTCCGGAATCCTGCTCCCTGGAGAAGGACGTGGGATGGCTGTGGCGGATTTTAACCTTGATCACCGCCCCGATCTGGCAGCCATCCAACGTCACGCAGCCACTCACCTGTTTGCAAATCAATCTGGTCAGCCAGGTTTGACTGTTGAGCTGAAAGGCACACAAGACAACCCCCAGGCCATCGGTGCTCGCATGCGATTGGTTTACCAGGATGGGTCGGTAGGGCCAATGCGTGAGATCCATCTGGGTGAGGGTTACTGGTCCCAATCCTCCGCCACCCAGATTTTGGGCATCCGCTCACCTGTCAAGGCAGTTGAAATCATCTGGCCTGAGGGTGTGAGTCAGCATTTCCCCCTACCTGAGGCAAACCAGCGTGGCGGGAAAATCATTATCCGCTACCCATCAAATAGTTAGGCAACCAAACCCAAAGCTTACTTCGAGTGGGAAGCCCAAGGTCTCAAGCGTGCTTCCATGCCATTTGGCTTTGAAACGCCTTCAAAAAAGGAAAAGGACCGCCAACAGCCCGATATTGCTTGACGGAGTGAGGCTTTTTTCAGGCAAATACTCCCATGGGTTTGAAGCAACAACCATCCGGCAAGACCAAAAAACGGCACGAGGAGCCCACGAGATCTTTCAACAAGATCATGGCTGCCAATCGGTCAGAGATAGCCATACGGGTGTTCCGCGCTGCCACAGAGTTGCGCAAAAAAACCGTTGCCATCTACGCTCAGGAGGATCGCTTTTGCATGCACCGTTTCAAGGCGGACGAAGCCTACCAGGTCGGAGCTGGCAAGGGACCGGTTGCTGCTTACCTGGATATTGAGGCCATCGTCGAAACAGCCAAAGCCAAAGGAGTGGAGGCCATTCACCCAGGCTATGGGTTCCTCAGCGAAAACCCCCAGTTGGCACGAGCCTGTCAACAGGCAGGAATCGTTTTCATCGGACCCAGCCCCGAACTGCTAGACATGATGGGCGACAAAACCGCAGCGCGGGCTGTTGCCCAGCGTATCGGCATTCCCACCCTACCTGGCACCGACGAACCCATCACAGTCAGAAAGGAAGCCATTAAAAAGGCACGCGAGATTGGGTTTCCCTTAATCATCAAGGCCGCCTTCGGTGGAGGCGGTCGAGGCATGCGCGTTGTTCCCGATGCAGATCAACTTGATTCATTGCTTGATGAAGCTCAAAGCGAAGCCGAGAGAGCTTTTGGCAACCCTGCGGTATTTCTGGAGAAATTCATTGGCCGAGCCAAGCACATTGAGGTGCAAATTCTCGCAGACAAGCACGGCAATGTTGTGCATCTCCACGAACGGGATTGTTCGGTTCAGCGACGCCATCAGAAAGTCATTGAGGTAGCTCCAAGCTACGGCTTACCGCCTGAACTGATTGATCAGATGTGTCAGGATGCCGTCAAGCTGGCACGGGAAATCCGGTACGAAAATGCCGGTACGGTAGAATTCCTTTACGATCTGGATCAACACCAGGCCTATTTCATTGAGATGAATCCCCGTATCCAGGTTGAGCACACAGTGACCGAGGAAATCACCGGGATTGATTTGGTGCGTAGCCAAATCCTCATTGCGGAGAATCATCGACTCCATGAGGCTATTCTAGGGATCCCTGATCAGGAAGCCATCCCTCGCCACGGCTATGCCATCCAGGCACGCGTCACCACCGAAGACCCTGCCAATCATTTTACCCCCGATTACGGCAAACTGTTGGCCTATCGTTCGCCGGGAGGCCTGGGCATCCGACTTGATGGGGGCATGGGGTATTCAGGAGCGGTGGTCACGCCATTCTACGATTCGATGCTGGTGAAATTAATCACCTGTGGTGGCACTTATGAAAATGCCATGGATCGGATGCATCGTGCCTTGGCAGAATTCCGCATTCGCGGGGTCAAAACCAACATCCCGTTCATTGAAAATGTCATCGACCATGCCGACTTTCGTTCAGGCCAGGCGACCACACGATTGATCGACACCACACCGGAATTGTTTGATTTCAAGCCTCGACGGGATCGAGCCTCACGTCTCCTAAACTTCCTTGCCGAGGTCACCGTCAATGGCAACCCGCATCTCAAGGCTGGACGCCCTCAGGTCGAAGTCATTTCACCCAAGCCCATGTCGTATGAGAGGGAAAGCCCCATGGAACAAGGAACCAGGGATCTTCTGCTCAAATTGGGACCCAAGGGGTTCTCGCAATGGGTATTGAAGCAAAAGCGCCTACTGGTCACCGATACGACTTTCCGAGATGCCCACCAGTCACTCATGGCAACCCGCATGCGCACCCATGACATGCTGGGTTGTGCCGACTTCATCGCTCATCACTTAGGTGATGCGCGAGAAGGTCTGTTTTCCATGGAGATGTGGGGAGGTGCCACATTTGATACGGCTATGCGCTTCCTGAGCGAGGATCCATGGGAGCGACTCCGTATTTTAAGAAAGCATATCCCAAACATCTGCTTCCAGATGCTTTTTCGCGGTAGCAATGCGGTCGGGTATTCCAATTATCCAGATAATGTTGTCGACGGGTTTGTGCGCCATGCAGCCGAGGCCGGCATGGATATTTTCAGGGTCTTTGATAGCCTGAATTACTTACCCAACCTGAAGACCGCCATGGAGGCAGTTCAGCAAACCCATGGCGTCTGTGAAGCAGCCCTCTGCTACACTGGCAACATCCTGGACGGTGGGCGCGACAAATTTGATCTGGCCTATTACGTAAAACTAGCCAAGGAGCTGGAGAGGATGGGTGCCCATATGCTGGCCATCAAGGACATGGCTGGGCTTTGTCGCCCTGCTGCCGCACGCAAGCTGGTCAGGGCTCTCAAACAGGAAGTCGGTATCCCGATTCATTTTCACACGCATGAAACAGCCGGGGTGCAATCCGCAGCCATTCTGGAGGCATCCCAAGCGGGTGTGGACGTTGTGGATCTGGCTGTTGCATCCATGTCAGGCAGCACCTCGCAGCCTAACATGAACTCTTTGGTCGCAGCTTTAGAAAGCTCGCCACGGCGCACGAGGATCGATCTGGATGCGCTCAACAAGCTGTCTGATTACTGGGAGCAGGTACGCGAGGTTTATCAACCTTTTGATACCGCGCCTAAGACTGGAAGTGCCGATGTCTACCTTCATGAGATGCCTGGTGGGCAATACACCAACTTGAAGGCTCAGGCAGCCAGCATGGGTGTGGCTCATCGGTGGAATGAAATCGCCCGCACTTATGCGGAAGTCAACCTGTTGTTCGGAGACATCGTCAAGGTCACGCCATCCAGTAAAGTGGTCGGGGACATGGCGCTCTACCTTTTCACCCACGGCATCCGTCCCAACGATGTCGTGAACCTAAGCCCAGAAGAGCACAGTTGGCCTGAATCGGTCATCGACATGTTTCAGGGCGGTCTGGGGTGGCCCGAAGGAGGGTGGCCTGAAAAAGTCTGGAAGGCTATCCTGCCAAAGCTGGCCTATCAAAAAGCCCGAAAGCGCTATCAGGAAGATATTCGCCGTGGGCGACCCAAGCCAGCACCCAATCTGGACTTGGAAAAAGTCCGAAAGGAAATCACTCAAAAAATCAAGCGCAAGGCCACTGAGGATGATCTTTATGCTTATTTGATGTACCCCAAGGTATTCCTTGATTTCCAGCAACATCACAGGGCTTATGGCAAGGTGGGAGCTCTACCGACTTTGAACTTTTTGTATGGCATACAGGCTGGGGAAGAAATTCAGGTCAGTATTGAGGAAGGCAAGGATTTGTTCATTCGCCTGATCACCGTCGGTTCCCCCGATGAACAAGGTCAACGCACGGTCACCTACGAACTCAACGGTATCGCGCGTGACACAATGATCACCGATGCTCAGATCGCACCCAAAGGGGCCCAGCGAGCCAAGGCCGACGATGCTGATCCTTCTCAAATCGGCGCCCCTATTCCTGGGCTGATTGCCGAAGTGCATGTCCGGGTTGGCCAAAAAGTACAAAAAGGAGAGCGTCTAATTATGATGGAAGCGATGAAAATGCAGACCTCCATCAACGCTCCTGCCGACGGTACAATCAGCAACCTAGCTGTCGCATTCGGAGACCATGTCGAGATCAAGGATTTGCTGATCCAGCTCAGCTGAGCCTGGATGACTTACAACGTTGCAAGGCTCTCGTCTTGCTCCTACCCTGATGCTTCCTATGAGTTTGGACGCACAGATGAAAGAGTTGGCCGGTCGCTCCAAGGCGGCTGCACAACAGCTCACGAGGTTGACGACGGACCAGAAAAACCGTTGCCTTGAGGCAATGGCTCAGGCCCTCTGTGACAATCAGGCTGCCATCGGTCAAGCCAATGCCAAAGATCTGGATACGGCCAAAGCAATGGGGCTCTCTCAGGCGATGATTGATCGGCTGGTTCTGAATGAGGCGCGCATCGAAGCCATGGCACAAGGCCTTCGAGAAGTGGCCGCCCTGCCCGATCCCGTGGGTCTCGTGCTGGATGAGCGTGAGCGCCCCAACGGATTGATACTCAAAAAAGTCACCACCCCCATTGGGGTGGTGGTCATCATTTATGAGTCACGCCCCAATGTGACGGCCGATGCAGCGGGCCTTTGTTTCAAATCGGGTAACGCCACCATCCTGAGAGGTGGCAAGGAAGCCCTTCACTCCAATCAAATCATTGCCAAACTGATGGTCGAGGCAGCCCAGCAATGCGATCCTGCTTTTCCGCAGGATGCCATCCAGGTCGTTCCCACAACGGATCGTGCGGCCATCCCCGCACTCCTCTCCCTGACCGATGAGGTGGATCTCTGCATGCCCCGCGGGGGCGAGGGCCTGATACGCGCCGTCGCTGATTGTTCCAAGGTCCCGGTAATCAAGCATTACAAGGGTGTATGCCACGTCTACATCCATGAGGAGGCCGATCTTGAAATGGCCGTCTCCATTGCCATCAATGCCAAAACGCAGCGTCCAGGTGTCTGCAATGCCATGGAAACCCTGCTGATTGATGCGACCATTGCTGAGAAGCTCCTTCCCTCTCTTGGTAGGGCATTGGGCGAGAAAAATGTTTTAATCCGAGGGGATGAGGCATCCCAACAAGCACTCTCAGCACTCATTAAAGAGGAAGCCCTCTCATTTGAACTAGCCCAGGAGAGTGATTGGGATGCCGAATACCTTGATCTCATTCTGGCTATCAAGGTCGTCACCAATCTCCAGGAAGCCATCAGCCATATCAACCTTCACGGATCTGGGCATTCCGACAGCATCATCACCCAAAATGCCGATTGTGCCGCCACCTTCATGCGAGATGTGGATGCCTCGGCCGTTTACTGGAATGCCTCCACACGATTTACCGATGGAGCCGAATTCGGCATGGGTGCCGAGATTGGCATCAGCACTGACAAGATTGGTGCACGAGGCCCCATGGGCCTGGAGGAGCTGACCAGCTACAAATGGCTGTGCTATGGCACAGGTCAGATTCGCTGAGCCACGTCAATCCGTTAACCAGGGCATTCATCTTGAATTGGGAGCATTCGGAACGCGCCAAGGCAAACGCCGAATCCATCCGCAAAAATCTTCCAGAGGAGGGTCTTTTTGCGGACTTATCGTGGCGCACGGCCATCGAACCCTTTGCTCTGGAACCCAAGCTGGTGCGCTCATTGGAAAAACTTGGGCGTATCTTACTTCAATTCTACCGAGCTCTGGATCTTCTTTACCGGCAGAGCCAAGAGCAACGCGCACCCCATTGGGTTGCTCAGTGGTTAGAGGCTGGCAAGCCCCGTGAGCTCATCGATCATGCCCTCTCGAAAACCTTTCGACATACTCTCCCTAAAGTCATTCGCCCAGATATCCTGCTGACTGAAGAGGGATTTATCATCAGCGAACTAGACAGCGTTCCCGGTGGGATTGGCCTGACAGCATGGCTGAACCAGGCATACTCAAAATTGGATGCGTCCTACAACCTCATCGGCGGAGCTCGTGGAATGCTGGATGGCTTTTCCGGCATCTTTGGTCCTCGCAAGCGAGTCCGCATCATTGTTTCGCAAGAATCGGCTACCTATCGTCCGGAAATGGCATGGTTATGTGAGCAGATCAAAGATCGGGAGATGACATGCCAGGATGAGCACTGTCATGACTTTGAGCCAGGTGAGGCTGTGTATCGTTTCTTCGAACTCTTTGATCTCCCACAAATACCCGTAGCTAAATCATTGCTCAGGATGGCTGCCGATGAGTCCATTGTCCTGACCCCACCTCCCAAGCCTCATCTGGAGGAAAAAAGTGGGATGGCACTGTTGCACAACCACAATCTGAGCTCTTTTTGGCATCAGCATCTAGGTGGCACCTTCTTCGAAACCATGAAGCGGCATGTACCTTATACCTGGATGATCGATCCCACTCCCCTCCCACCTCAAGGGGCCTTGCCGGGGCTACCTTGCACGGACTGGCATCAGCTTAAAAACCTTTCCCAAAGGGAGCGCCATTTAATCCTCAAGGTATCAGGGTTCTCAGAACGGGCCTGGGGATCACGTGGGGTTTACCTAGGCAGCGATTTGTCCAGCGAAGCTTGGTCCGAGGTGGTGGATCAAGCCATTCGAGGTTTCGGTCAGGAGAACCATATCCTTCAGCGCTACCACAAGCCGCGATCGGTCGACACACACTATTACGATTTTGAAACTCAGCAGGTTGTTCCCATGACCGGACGGGTCAGGTTATGCCCGTATTATTTTGTCCATGGGGAAGGCGATCAGGCCCGTGCCACACTTCAGGGGATCATGGCAACCATCTGTCCCAACGACAAAAAAATCATCCACGGTATGACTGATGCCGTGATCGCGCCTTGTTCGAAAAAAGAGTTCACCGCCGCCCGTCATACCACATGAACCAGGCCTGCCGGCGGTGACGCACAAAGGGGTAGAGAAACATGGAGCAAATGAGGGTTTTCAATAATTCCCCCCTCGAATAAAGCGATACCTTGCGGGCTGAAGTCATCAATGGGTGACGGTGCAAGACCTTGAAAGGCATGCGATGCTTTCGACCCCACGCCTTGAGTTTGCGACTGAACCAGATTTCCTCTCCGGTGTAGCAGTCCTGAGGAAAACCCCCAGTTTCCCGAAAAGCCTCAGCGCGACAGTAGACAAAGGAACCGGCAGCGAGCCGAAAGCATCGACTGATGCCATTCCAGGCATGCACCCACATCATCCAAAAAGCTGGTAGCGCGCGATCCAAACATAAGGTCGCCCCGCCTCCCACCACTTGGTCTCCTTTCAAGGTCTCACGCAAATCGTTCAATAAGGCTTCGGAGGGAATGGAGTCGGCATCAATGAACACAAACCATTGCCCTTTGGCAATCGAGGCCCCCGCGTTGCGAGATCGAGCAATTTGCCGAATGGGCTCGTGAATGACCCTGGCCCCCAAAGATCGGGCAAGCTCAGCCGTTTCATCGGTTGAGTCATTATCGCAGACAATCAACTCCCAAGGCTCATCCCATGAACCCAAGGCTTGGGCAATACCATGGAGGGTTGAGGGTAGCAATTTGGCCTCATTGTAGGCGGGTATGATAAAACTGACCCAAGGTTCGCTCATGCTGATGCCCGAACATGCCACATCAGGATGTCTTGGGCAAATGAGGATCCAAGCCCATTGCACGGAACTGGGGATGTGCCAGGAGTGCTGTCCAGGTCGCCTGAGTGATCGGAGAGCGATGGTGAGGGAGTTGTCGAATCGGCTCCGCATTGGTCGATCGGCTGGCACGACTCAACCAGTCGGCACCGAGCAAGGGGGCAATGAGCGAGCCCGAGGTGGCAGCCACGGTGGTTTCCTCCTTCTCCCCTACCGCTCCCCCTCGACCCACAAACAGACCTGCTAGGAGCAAAGTAACCCTTACGCTAGTGCTGCGAGAGTAGGTAGCGAGGGTTGCGTTTTCTGGAAGGCACGCTGCCAGCGACTGGAACATGCCCAGCGACCACATTTCGGGGTTTTTGGCAGGCGAATAGGGATCATAGAGGATGGCATCGGGGAAGGCCTCGTCGCCGGCCGGCTTCGGAAAACCCTCCTGGCATAGATCCCCCAGATGCATGGTCCATCGCACGTGAAGGTGCTTCCATTGAAAGAGCACCTCACCTGACTCCATCAAGGTTTTGAGAAAAGGTTCAAAACCATGGAGATAGGAAAACTTTTCGGTGTGATCCAGCGCAAAGCGGAGGCCTCCGAGTGTTTTATCAAAACTATGCAGGCGCAGCTCGCGGCTGGTGTTTTCGTGAGCACGCATCAGGTGCAGGGCATTACCAGCACTGCCAAGACCGACATCCCAAACACACAAGTCCTTGGAGCTTGGCCCCCAACGTTGTTCCAACCGCATGGGATTGAAATACACACACCTGGCCTCGACCTCAGATCCGACAACCGGATGAAAGGTTTCCTGATGGACTTCCGAACGGACCGAGTAAGACCCATCGGCAAGTTGAACCGCAGAATAAGACTCAGGGTATTGCCCCATGACGGCGTGCATCTTGATCTTGCCCGGCGTGGGGCATCAACTTTTTTCGATATCACAATGGGTTGGTGTTCCAATTCAAAGTGGATATCCCACTTGCGGTTCCACTGTAACTCACTTACTTTTTAGATGCCCATGCGCCATATCAGGGACATTCACCAGCAAAAGAAATCAGAAGGCAAACCCGCCTTCTCCTTTGAGTTTTTCCCACCCAAGACGGAGAAAGGAGAAGAAAACCTCTTTGCCTCGGTGCTTCCCGAGCTTCAGGCCATGGCTCCAGACTATTGCTCGGTGACCTATGGCGCTGGAGGCAGCACCCGAGACACCACCCTGGACATGGTCGAGCGCATTCAAAGGGACTTTGGTCTTGTTTGCATGAGCCACCTGACTTGTGTGCAGGCAACACAGGATGAAATCGCTCAAGTGTTGCAGGATGCCGAAAAACGCAACATTAGCAATATTCTTGCTCTGAGAGGAGATCCTCCAGGAGGCGTGGGTCCTTTTGAAGCCACCGAGGGCGGTTTTGCCTACTCCAAAGATTTGGTGGCTTTCATCAAAGCCAATCACGACATGTCCATCGGTGTCGCTGGCTTTCCTGAAGGTCACATCGCCTGCAAAGAAGGGAAGGAAGTGGACTGGGCCCGGCTGAAGGAAAAAGTCGATGCAGGAGCTGATTTTGTGGTGACCCAGCTTTTCTTTGATAATGAGGATTTTCTGCGTTTTCGAGATCACATGGTCAAGGAATTGGGGATGGAACAGACCATCATCCCTGGCATCCTCCCCGTGTTATCGACTCGACAAATCCAACGATTCACCGAGCTTTGCGGTGCCACCATACCAAGCCCCATGATGCAGCGACTGGAAGGCCTCTCTGAGGATGATGCCGCTGCCACGGCCTTTGGTATCGATTACGCCATCGACCAATGTGAGGCGCTCCTCAAGGAAGGAGTCGCTGGGCTTCATTTTTATTGCCTGAACAAAGCACATTCGACCCTGGAAGTGGCCAAAGCGCTGGCCTCTTATCGCTAGGCATTCAAGGCGCTCCTTTCATAATTCCTGGCATCCTGCTACCTTGCCAATGAACTGTGCCACTGTAAGGTAAGCCATGCGAGTGCTGATTACCGGTGCCAACGGTATGATTGGCCAAGCTCTTGAGCGTTCCCTCACAACTGAGGGTCATCAGGTAAACTGCCTTGTTCGTCGGCCTCGCCTGCAGCGGGTTGCCCCCCCACCCCAAAGCCAGGATTATGCCTGGGACCCTGACAGGGGAATCATCGACCCAGACGCCCTGGAGAGACTGGATGGAGTGATTCATCTTGCGGGAGCCAACATTGCCAAAGGCCGATGGACCTCTCGTAGAAAACAACAGCTTAGATCGAGCAGGGTGGAAGCCACCACCTTTTTGATTGAGGCACTTCGAAAGGCCTCGACCCGTCCAGATTTCTTTTTGACGGCCTCAGCCATTGGAATTTACGGAGACCAATCAGACCGCGAGATCATTGAAACGCACCCTGCGGCCGATGATTTTCTGGGCTCCCTTGGGCAGGATTGGGAGAAAGCCAGCGCCGTCATGGAGCAGGATGGCGTTCGCGTGGTGGCTCTCCGACTGGGCATGGTGCTGGCAGGAGAAGGTGGTGCGCTCAAGTCGATGCTGCCTGCATTCCGGTTGGGTATGGGTGCCATTTTGGGATCTGGGAGTCAATATGTCAGCTGGGTGTCTTTGGAAGATGTCCTTGGCTGTGTTCACTTCCTTCTGGAACAACCTCGGCTGAGGGGCCCCATCAATGTGACTGCCCCCGACCCGGTCACTTTCAAAACCTTCGCTCACACCCTTGGTGGCGTGCTCCATCGGCCGGTATGGATGCGCATTCCATCTATAGGGGTGCGCCTCCTCTTTGGGGAGATGGGACAGGCGGTGCTGTTGAGTAGCTGCCGCGTCCTACCCCAGCGCCTCCTAGACCATGGCTTTGTCTTCCGACATGACTCTTTACCCTCCGCATTGAATGCCTGCATAAACAAAAGGAACCAAGGCCACTCAAAAAGGCGCCCGGGAAGCCCGGACGCCTTTTGAATAAACAATGACCTCAATCGTCAAAAGGTCAAAATCGTAAAGATCAGTGCCAGAGGCCCAAATCAACGACCTCGCTCGTCCTCATCACCAGGAACGGCGATCTGGACTTCCTGCAAACCGATATCGCGAATACCTTCACGTAGTTTGGAAGAACTGAAAGCTTGGACGGATCCATCACCCAAAGCCACATTACCAGCGGTGTCGTGAATATTCTTGTCCCAACCTGGCTCAGGAGTGGGCAAGGGGGGTGGGTCGTTGCGACGAGCACGCATGCGGAAACGGAAAACAGTTCCCTTGCTGATGTCGGTACGATCGGAGTTGGTGATGTTACGGTCACCTGAGAGCAAGCTCTGAGGCAGCGTTTCATCCGCTTCGAATCCAACGAAGTAACTCACGCTGGAGTTACCCGCAAAATACTGGGCGGCATCCCGACCGCGTGTGCGGTTGGTGCTCCAGTTGACAGCTTCCACACGACCCAGGCCATCGCTAGGGCAGAGCACGATCTTGGGAGTCTGCAACTCGTTAGAAAGTGAGAGGAAGTGACGATAGACCAGTGTAGCTCCACGACGGAGGTCTGCCGCACTGGCCGAACCGCCCTGAGCATCGGGCACCGCCATGGGGTAAAGATCCCCGTTGTCGGTGGCGAAGATGCGGAAGCCAAGTCCGATGTTCTTCAGATTGCTCGTACATTTTATTTTCTGTGCCTTGGCCTTGGCTTTCGCCAGCGCCGGCAACAGCATACCCGCCAAAATGGCGATGATGGCGATCACGACCAGCAGCTCGATGAGCGTGAAAGCGCCTATTTTCGTTTTTTTCAAACGTTGGTTCATACTTTAGGATTGGTTGATAATTTACGAATCGTTGGGTTGCTCGAGAAGGATCATGCAAAAAGCAGTATCGTTCATCAATTAGAGGTAACCCTATTTACAGGCTCGTGTTACCACTAGAGGCCGCCTGATTGACTTCAGATTCCCCTGTCAACCCATCCCTGAAACCTCATCGGCTGCATGTTCCGTGGTCCACAGGACGGCAAAACGAACCAGCTCGGCCCGGTTACGGATGTCCAGTTTCTGCCGAATGCTGGTTCGATGGGCCTCCACCGTCTTGACACTCATCTTGAG
>Ga0181585_10003025_pt1 | contig 14831 bp, 11 predicted proteins | sample 071ome_29_FD_132469 | JGI IMG/M metagenome (GOLD analysis project Ga0181585, IMG submission 132469) | Coastal salt marsh microbial communities from the Groves Creek Marsh, Skidaway Island, Georgia - 071407BT metaG (megahit assembly) | ecosystem: Environmental > Aquatic > Marine > Intertidal... | reverse complement strand
TGAGTGAAATTCATGGATAAGGTGACGGCGCGCTGTCGACGGCGCTGGACGACGCGCTAGGTGTCCGTTTAACCTCGTTTCTTCACCGTTCGAACGCGCGTTTCGCGCTCTTTTCGAGCGGTTCGGTTGCGCGTCGCGGCAGCGAAGTTGGACGGAAAGCGGTTGGAGTTGACTGCATCGGGCGCATGATGTACGCCCGCCTAGGTGGCGCTGGCTCACCAGATCGGCCAAGTCGATTGCGGAATGATGCAAGACCTCTTTGACTTCAGGCTAGTGTACTTAACTACGGTAGAAAGTCGATCTAGATTGCGCGAGGCTTTCAGAAGGGCTATTCTGTTGCGGCGTGCGGCGCACTTCATGGCGCGCGTTTGCAAGCCTGGCGCGGCGCTTCGTTCGATCGGAGGCACCACGCTCATCACGGTTGTGTAACATTATATGTTCTTTCCTTTAGTCATGCCTTTGTTCATGGAGGATATGCGTCGTCGCGCAGAAGGCGTTCTGCGCGAGCCAAATGACCATGTTTTTTGAGTTTTGCCACATTTTGAGCTCATTTCATGGACCATCGTTCCATCTGCCGCGCAACATCGCTCAAAAGCACGACTATGAGAGTGCGGAACGGGAAAAACAAATAACTTCAAGTTGTCGGTGAAGTCTGGTCCCCGTTAGTCTTCATCCACCCTTGCGGCGCCTCGAAAATACGCTGAAATGCACCACATTTCGCATTTTTCGCCATGTGGAGAGCGAGCACGCGTCGCTCACGACGAAGCACGAAGCGAAACTCAATCAGTTGGTGTTTAATTTAATGTGCCTCCATTTCATCGAGTTTCAGCTTATTTCGAGTCGATTTAACCCCTCAAATACGCTCTATGGTCTATGGGGTCGATTCGACCCCATAACTAGAAAAATTGCGACCAGAAAAAAGGATTCGTACCACTTATCACAAGTGACGCGTTTAAAAGTCTCGCGATAGAGTTGACGCAACCAGTGAGTCAACTCAGTGCACCATGATCGTGCAGGTAAGGCGTGTGCTGTAGACACTTCACTGCGTACTCAGTTGCTGTATGACTAGATGTGTTTTACTCTTGGATTATTCCACTTGACTCATACTGTGACAATGTGTGTGACTTTTGATCTATTTTGCAGAAACCATCGCTGAGGTGCTGATCATCACTTACATGAGACGCTACCCCTACTCGTTCCCTTGCTGAATATATTCAGCCATTTTATCGAAACTCAAGTAGCGGTATGTATCTTGGGTCAGTTCAGAGACGTACCCGAGATATTCATCGTTAGAAGGAATGCGCCCAAGTATCGCACTAACTGCAGCGAGCTCGGCCGATGCCAAATACACGTTCGCGCCTTTACCGAGTCTATTTGGGAAGTTACGTGTGCTTGTCGAAACGACTGTGCTTCTCTCAGCAACACGGGCTTGGTTTCCCATGCATAGCGAACAGCCTGGCATTTCCGTGCGCGCGCCGACTGCACCAAAGGTTCCATAATAGCCTTCGGCTTTCAATTGAGCCTCGTCCATCTTCGTCGGCGGCGCAATCCAAAGTCGTGTTGGTAAAGCATCGTCGTAAGCTTCCAATATTTTGCCCGCGGCGCGGAAGTGTCCGATATTTGTCATGCATGAGCCGATGAAAACCTCGTCAATCTTATCACCAGCTACGCTCGATAATAATCGAGCATCATCTGGGTCATTCGGCGCGCATAGAATCGGTTCAGTGATTGTATCCAAATTGATATCTATCGTGGCTGCGTAGTGTGCGTTAGCGTCAGCACTCAAGAGCGTTGGTGAGGCAAGCCATGCCTCCATCGCTTCTATCCGCCGCTCCAGTGCGCGTTTGTCGCCGTAACCATTAGCTATCATCCACTTCAGGAGCACGATGTTACTCTTGAGATATTCTTCAATGGGTTCCTTATCCAGTTTGATAGTACAGCCTGCTGCGCTTCTTTCTGCACTTGCGTCTGATAGCTCGAATGCTTGTTCGCATTTCAAATGTTCAAGACCTTCGATTTCGAGGATTTTGCCACTAAAAATGTTCTTCTTGTTCTCCTTTGACACCGTCAGCAATCCTGCTTGGATGGCAAAGTATGGTATAGAGTGCACGAGATCTCGCAATGTGATACCAGGTTGCATGGTACCACTGAACCGGACAAGGACAGATTCTGGCATGTCGAGGGGAATAACTCCTGTTGCCGCGCCAAAGGCCACGAGTCCAGAACCTGCTGGAAACGAGATGCCAATAGGGAATCGAGTATGAGAATCTCCGCCCGTGCCAACTGTATCAGGAAGAAGCATACGATTGAGCCAGCTATGTATCACACCATCTCCTGGCTTGAGCGAGACGCCTCCACGCGTACGAATAAAGTCTGGTAAGGTATGGTGAGTGGTCACATCAACCGGTTTAGGGTACGCGGCAGTATGACAGAATGATTGCATGACGAGATCTGCACTAAAGCCAAGGCACGCTAGATCTTTGAGCTCGTCACGGGTCATCGGTCCCGTTGTGTCTTGACTGCCCACCGTGGTGACCCTCGGCTCGCAGTATGTTCCTGGCGCGATACCTTCGACTCCACAAGCTTTGCCGACCATCTTCTGGGCAAGTGAAAATCCCTTTGGAAGTTGTTCCGATGAACTTGGGGATCGAAACGTTTTCGATGAACCCAGTCCAAGAGACTGTCTTGCTTTGTCTGTCAATCCACGGCCAATGATGAGTGGAATTCTGCCACCCGCTTGAACTTCATCAAAAAGTACGTCACTCTTCAAAGCGAAAGTACCGATCTCTTCATGGGAGTCGTGCTTCCGAACGACGCCTTGATACGGGAAAATATCGATGACATCGCCCATTTTCATATTACTCACGTCCATCTCGATAGGAAACGCTCCACTATCTTCCATCGTGTTGAAAAATATAGGTGCAATCTTTCCACCAATACAAATTCCCCCAGTTCGTTTGTTTGGAACATGCGGAATGTCAGAGCCCATGTGCCATAAGACAGAGTTCGTTGCCGATTTGCGCGACGACCCAGTGCCGACGACGTCTCCTACGTAGGCAAGTTGGTAACCAGTTTGCTTGAGTTCTTCAATCTGCGACATGGCTGAGTCTACTCCCTCTCGTGGGTTCTTCAGCATAGCCTTTGCGTGAAGTGGGATGTCCGGACGACTCCACGCGTCTTGTGCGGGAGAGAGATCATCAGTATTCGTTTCTCCAGGAACCTTGAATACGACAACAGTAATCTTCTCCTGTAACGGACTTCTTTTTGTAAACCATTCAGCGTCTGCCCAACTTTGCAATACTCGTGCGGCGTGCTTATTTCCCATTCTTGACTTTTCTTCGACATCGTGAAAGGCATCGAACACCAAAAGTGTATCGCAGAGGGCCTGTGCGGCGAGGTGGCCCAATATTTCATCTTCGAGTGCGTCGATCAGTGGTTGAATGTTGTAACCACCCTGCATCGTACCTAGGATTTGAATGGCTTCTTCGCGAGACACGAGCGAACTTCTCACTTCGCCCTTGCATACCGCGGCGAGCCACGAAGCCTTGACATACGCCGCTTCATCCACTCCAGGTGGGATTCTGTTCTTAAAGATGTCTAACAAACGTTCCTCTTCGCCTTTGGCTGGCTGCTCCAACTGCTCAGTAAGTCTCAGAACTTGCTGGGCATCCAGAGGCTTAGGAGGTATGCCAAGTTTGGCTCTCTCGCGAACTTGTACGTCGTACTCGCTCAAGAACGATTTGCTTGCATCTGTACTCATCATTCGTGTTCGGTTCACACATTTCACTCCTATCGGACGAGAAGCAAGGATTGTACTGCTGTAGAGCCGCTGCCAGCTTGATCCGGTGCTGCAAGAGGTTTGTTCGCCGAGAGCGTCGCCAGTGCTCGCCAGGTGTGCGAGAACCTGGCGTAGCTTGCCACGGCGTGATACGCAATACGAGCTCTGTGCTAATTTTAGCATTTTCTTTTCTAGCGGCACGTTCTAGCGACTTTGTCCAGTCCGTTGGCTCTCGTATCGCGGTCGCTCTGTGCAAGTCTCACTCACAGTGAGACGACTCAAGTGAGACGGTCGCTCGCGACAAACCATATTGGACGATTTAGAACGATCTTCATTCTTTTTACAAATTGTCAAAAGTGTCAAAAAAAACCCGAAAACCGGAACGGAGAATATCGCTGTATCCTTTATCATTTCAGTACTACTTTAGTACTGATTTTAGGCCGACTAAGAGTAACGTAGTTAACTAAAGTTATGAGAAAGTTATCGAAAAAATGGGGGTAAGAGTACCAAAATTAGCATAAAGTTATTGAAATCACGTAAATTTGACGATAACTTTGCCCAAAGTTATTGTCAAAATGAAGGTTTGTCAATAACTTTTACTCGTCAAATCTTGAGTTAATTAGAGGGGGTCGAAGTTATGAAAAAGTTGTCGAAATTAACTCTTAGTCCCTTGACGATAACTCGCGTAATTTGCCCAACTATCCGTTCAATTGAATAACGCAAAAACTGACACGACGGTTCACAATTTGCGAGCACGGCGAAGTTATGAAAAAGTTATGAAAATTGACTCTTAGTAGTTTACGCATAACTCGGGGGATAAAGTTATGAGAACGCTTTACTCTTAGTCCAATAACGATAACTTTGGCATTAAAGTCGTAGTTATGGTCAAAGTTATCTACGTTACTCTTAGTCGGCCTTAGTACTAATTGTACGTTACGCTTTTTATTGGTCTTCACACATTCTACAGATGTAGACAGTTCTTCTTGTTCAACTGTTCAAGAACAAGTAAATAAGACACGTGAAGTCTCCTCGACGCAAGGGAAGCTCGTGGAGTTTTCGGAAGCTGCGTCCCGTGTTTCTCATCGTTCTCCGTAGGATTGGATCAACTGTGTACTCCCAGCAGTTAACCTTTGGACTTCAGGCTCGCTATTATGCAACACAGCACCTCGCCGTGAAACTCTGCTCTCAAGCTCTTCGACTTTGTGTCCGGAGCGACACGTTGGTCGTAAGTACCGAGATGACAAGCGTCGGTTTCTAACTTTCGAATTTCGGAATAGTTGATAATACCCCGATCTTCACTTTGAAACTTCGAGTGAAGCCAGCCTTTGGGAATCTAAGGAATCCACCTAAGCACACGGACTATACCCGCTGGTTATCACAAAAATATCAATGCCCGTGGGCCCCGTAATTATAAACCGACGTTTGAGCGAAACACAGTATTAACGCAATAGTTCCCACCCTTCACGCATCCTTCAGTTGTGTAAAGATGAGCGCACGACTAGTCACCTAAATGCCCCTCAGGTAGCTTCGTGTCACTTGTGCGACGTAGCTAGCTTGACGACTGTGTCAAGAGAGCGCCTGCCATACTGTTCATACACTGTATATCCGGAAAATATCAACGCGATTGCTGCCCTTCACTCTGTTGGCCAGGGAACCCAAAAAACTGCTTGTAGAAAGAACGTACGTTCGCCTTGTGCTTGAAACCTAAGTTGTGCTGTTTTCTCACGGAGTTCGAGTCGTGCGTCAGGAAGGCGTTACAGTAATCTAAGGATTTCGTTAATAATTCCCGTTGAAGAGTTCGTTTATCACCTACCACAGTAATATCTCGGCATCTTGGCCGATGCCAGGGTACGGACAGTGACGCAGAACACAAGATCTGCGACGTCGAACGCACGGAGTCCAGTCGAAGTCCAACGAGAGAACCACGGGGTCAGCGGGAGTGGGGTCGACTTATCAAGTGGGTACGATGTACACAGATGCATACAAGTATGATGCAATAGTACACAGTAGATCCAATAACAGTAACTCAATGTACAAGCAAGCCCAATTTCCGAATGGAATATTTTTCACTGAATATGCCTGGGAGACGACAAATGCACGAGGAAAACCATACTTAAGGGTCATATCGAAAGTCTGCAAACGAGTCGTTTGAAACGACTGAACGAAAAGAAAAGGCCACAAAACGAAAGTGCGACTCCACGACCGCCGGTGTCACCTACCGACGTTACCTGTGAGCGGCAGATAGATACAGAAGATAGACACATAGCGATAACGGCTACGTAAGCAGCGGAAGAAGCTTGTAGCCTTCGAAGACTCGAACTTACGTTCAAAGCAGAAGGCTTAGGCTAAAATTTCTTCCTGAACAGAACGGTGGGATAAGCTTCATGTCGAGCATCTTGTCGGTCGCGTGGAATTCGTGGGATAGGATTGTGTCGGACGCAACATTCACTATCCTCGATAGTTTTGGCTGGCATGTTCATCCAATCAGTGAACTCACCCGTGGGCTACCTGCTGTGCAGTCTCCAACTCCCTTGATCACAAGCTTGATCTTCTATGCTACAGTGGTGACACTTGGCCGAGCACAGCTGGTACGTCAACCCCGAATAAATAGAGACCCGCAACTTTTAAAGACATTCATGGTGCTGCATAATGTTTTCTTAATTACACTCAGCGCGTACATGTGCTTCGGCTGTATTAGTGAAGCACGAAGGCACAACTACTCTGTATGGGGTAACAAGTACAACCCTGGAGAGAGTCAACTCGCGCGATACATATATATCTTTTACATCAGCAAGATTTATGAATTCGTGGACACATTTATTATGCTCGTGAAAGGAAATATTAAGCAGGTCAGTTTTTTGCATGTTTATCACCACGCAACAATATCTTTCATTTGGTGGATGATCACACGTGTTGCACCTGGTGGCGACGCATATTTTAGTGCGGCCTTGAACTCTTGGGTCCACGTGTGCATGTACTCGTATTATCTCCTCGCTATCATTATCGGCAAAGATTCAGAGAGGAGGAAAACATATCTTTGGTGGGGCAGATACTTGACGCAAATGCAAATGTTTCAGTTCATGCTTAACTTATGCCAAGCTTTATACTGCAGCAAATTTTCTGAGTATCCTAGATTTCTGTCAAACATTCTGCTAGTGTACATGGGTACTCTGCTCGCCCTCTTTGGGCACTTCTACTATTCTAAACATATCGCGAAGAGTCATCGTGCGCATGAGAAGCAAATGTAATCGAGACCGAAGACAGGTGAAAGGCGAGTCCACAGAGTCACCAAGTTGCCACGCACTCTTCTAGGACAGTGCCCTGACAACAGATCACTCACTTGTGAGGACGTTTAATAAGCTAAGATGTAACCCGATCGCCTCCTTGAGATCGTTTGCATTCACAACTCGATTCTTATAGCCCTGTGGATATGTTTATCGTCTCCAACTGATACTCCCCAGAAGTATACTCACCTGTTCAGCACTTACTCGGCTGGTGAGTACCCCAACCTCGTGTCTGTAACATATTGTGAATGTGCACTAAGTCTGGCTTCAGCTGAATAAATTGTGTGCATAGTGTATCTACCTTCGTGGGAACGTCTAAGATTTTCGCGCAAATCGCTTCGCTCAGCGGCTCCATCGCGCTACCGACTGTGGGATGTAGCCCTCAACGTTTCTTCTTTTCAGTTTTTGCTACTCAGGCTGTGTAACACAGCCTGGGGTCCACATCTGCACATATGACACATAATGGTCTACTAAGTACTACTAAGAACCGGTAGTATTGATATCAATAGTACAAATAGAAATGTGAGTCAATGCGAAAAATGCCACCAAACCAGATAAGATACTCAGCGTCTAAATTGGCCAAATTCTCGCTACGCTATGTCCAACTGTCCAGAAACTTTTTTGGAGGGAGAAGTACTATGATACTACTACAGGTATCATAGTATAGTACTAGTACTAGTAGTATTTTATTCGAACAAGTTTCACCGGTAGGCGCTAAACTATGAAACGAGTAGTACTGTACGAGCCGTACAAGCGCCACCTCGCGGTGTGCGTAAAACACGTACACGCGTCGTGTCCTGGCTCTGCACCGACGATGCTCTGCACTAAGAACGAAATAATGTCAACTGGTGGCGCATGTAGCTGCGAACGCGCACTTCCTAGACCATCACCAGCGCGTGAGTTTAGCCACCGGGGCGGGCTGATCGTAGCTCGTCTAGTTCAGCCTTGGTTTTATCCAACGAGAGCGCAGCGCGTGCAAAATAGGTTTAATCGTACTCTGCGAGATATCCAATGCAAAAACACCTCATGCTTCGCTGAATCGATTAATTCAACGGTGAGATCGCAAGAACTACCAGGTCGTTTATATCTTACCAAGAACAGTTTGGTGAAACCCACACAACAGGTGGTGACTCGCAGGAGTTATGTGCATCCTCCAAGAAACCAGATGAGGATAACAAAGTAACATCGAAACGTTATCTTAAAGTCTTGTGTTTGAGCAGCGACACGGGTGGAGGTCATCGCGCAAGTGCCCAGGCTCTACAAGACTGCTTCGAAACTTTGTATGGTACGTTCACAACAAGTCCTGCACGAAATTTTGATCTCTCTGTGCTCTCAGGAGACGAGTTTCAGTTCATAACAGTCGACCTTTGGAGTAACTCTTCTCCGTGGCCATTTTCTTCGATGCCGAAGAGTTACTTTTTCCTCGTCAAGCACCCTTGGTTGTGGCGTCTAAATTTTCGCTGTTCTGAACCTGGGTTTGTCCATGCATTTATGTTCAAGGTATAGTATGCGTCAGCATGAACAAGCCTTGCGTATGACAAATTTATCAGGGTTATGCGGCTATCGTGGCTCGTAGATTCCAGCAAGCATTCACAGAGCACGATCCAAATCTTATAGTCAGTGTTCATCCACTCATGCAGCATGTTCCAGTAAGTGTACTTTGAAAATCACGAAAATGGACCTGAATATCCTCAACAGTTACGAGTGCTCGCAAAAGTGAAGCATGTGGCGCGATTAGAAAGTGCACAATTTGCCACGGTCGTGACGGATTTGACGAGATGTCATAAAACTTGGTTTCATCAAGTATGTATGCGATGGTTTCAGTTTGTATGGTGACTCAGCTCTCAACTAGGGAGTGGATGCGTGCTTTGTGGCAAATGAAGTTGTGGCTGATCAAGCGCGTGAATGCGGACTTACCGAATCCCAAATTATTTGTCATGGTCTCCCTATTCGCCCAGCATTCAGCACGGTGGATGTCGTCAACAAGCAGCAACTGAGACAGAAGCTGGGTCTTGATCCTTTAGCGTCAACAGTCATGCTGATAGGTGGAGGAGAGGGTATGGGTAAACTCGAAGTCATCGCGAAGGCGCTGTCAGAGAGGTATTTTGCTGTCTTCCGAGCTCGAATGCGAGAACGACTGATCGTCTTTAGACTTTCTCCTACTGACCAGCTGGTGATCATCTGCGGTCGAAATAAGACTTTGGCGGACAAGCTGCTGCAACAACAATGGAATTTGAAGGTGTGCGTCAAGGTACAGTCTCATCATATATCTTCTGCAGTTGCTAACGTGATGCTAGGGTTTTGTCACTAACATGGCTGAATACATGTCGTGCTGCGACTGCGTCATAACAAAAGCTGGACCTGGTACAATTGCAGAAGCACTAGCATGTGGTCTCCCAATCGTGTTAAATGGTGCGCTCGTCGACTCAAAGCAACTTTATCTTTTGTTTATATTGTTGCACAGGCTGTATACCTTGCCAGGAGGAAGGGAATATCCCGTTCGTTCTCAAAAACAAAGTTGGCACGTACAGTGAAGATCCTGATGAGATTGCCGTGAGTGTCTCTGAGTGGTTCGGACCTCAGAAAGCACTATTGAGATTGATGTCCGCGCGTGCCACAGAGTTGGGGCGAGCAACATCAACTTTTGACATTGTTCGCGATCTGGCAGGTACGTAGATACTCACATACCAAGAAACACACTGACGAGCGTAGATATGGCAAGGCGAGGAGCAGAGCGTGTCATTACTCCCTAAGCTCAAATTCCGAGCATTACAACTAGATCTAGCTGTGTGGATTTTTCTGGAGCTACTCAAAATTTATCCCCTCGCTGAAACGAAACTACTAGCGAGTGCGCGAATCTGTAACTTTTCTCTCGTCGCGTGCGAAGCGGCTAGTTCAGCGTCAGCCAACTCAGCAACCAACTTGGATCGTTGTGTAGGCTCCATGTGTGATTCGAAGAGTTTCTTGAGTAAAGAAGATAGAATTGTTCCGAAAGAAACCCCATGCTGCTCTAACATGTCGCCCATACAGCGGATACTATTCGTCAGATCACTTGTCAGTAGGCAGTGCAATAACATGTTCACATCAGTGGGTTGAAGTCTACCGGCAATGGAGTACACAGACTGTTCTTTAATTGTGTCATTGGTAGATAATGCGCAGCTCTGTAAAAGATTACAAGCTCGCCGCATGTCTCCATTCGAAATGTCGACGATAGCAGAAATCCCTGCGTCATCGATTGATAGCTTTTCAGAGCTAGCCATGTGTGCGACCCTCTCTTTGACGTGAGCGGTTGCAAACGGAGCGAACCTGAACTTCATACACCGAGACTGAAGAGCAACGATGATCTTTGATGCGTAGTTGGCGACCAAACAGAAACGTGTTTGTCTGGTATTCTTCTCAATTATACGTCTCAGAGCAAACTGTGCATCTTTTGTCATGTTATCACACTCGTCCAAAATCACTAATTTACAACCTGTAGAATGAAACCGCTGAGATGAAGCGAAAGACTGGATTTCGTGTCGAACCACATCTATACCGCGTTCGTCTGATGCGTTCAATTCGAGCACCATATGTTGACTTTGCCCCTTGTAGCACTGGTGCGCTATCGCCTTAATAGTGGTCGTTTTCCCAGTGCCTGGAGGACCGTAGAACAATAAGTGGGGTAAACGCCCCGCGTCAACGAGCCGAAGGACCGTCTTCGTGACTTCATTTCGAACAAACATTTCGTCTGGTAAGTTAGGTCTGTACTTCTCAGCCCATGGAAGCGTAGAGTGCTTTGCGGTGTTCATTGTTATCGAATATTTCTTCGATGCGAGCTCGAAACACAAGTGGTACGATCCGTACACGACTATTCGGCGAACTGAACGTCCACGTGTGGCGGTGTATATTCGCCCGGACAATTCTCGATTAAGCGTTCCGCGCTAGCAACACGACTATGACGTCTGCGAAACTCTGACCTGTCGTGCAGTAGTGTGGACGACACTCTGGTCCGGCAGTTTGAAAAAACGAGCTTTTTCATACTCGCTCGTCGTGTTGGCCTCGCAACACCAGCAAGCAACTTCGAGTCTTGTTCAACTCGTAGTTTGCGCAGCCGAGAGCCTACCCAGAAATCGTTGCAAATCATGAATTACTACTAGTACTTAGTACTTGTACTTACTAGTACTACGTAGTACAAGTAGTATTAAACTATCCATTTCTCTATGTCTTCGTATTGCACTAAGTTACACCATTTTACACAGTCATATCAATACATCTGCCTGAAATGGAATTAATGGTACGTCATCAATAGCCAATCGTTTTTAGCTTTTGAAAAGTATCTAGATTTTGATTGGCTGAATGATCACATCCAAGCGTCACGTGGGTAGGATAGATAGCTAGCCCGCGCGAGGTGCAGGCGTCATTTGACGATGAACAGTAGGAGCACTATGAAGCGTCCACAGATGAGTACATCAGCATACTTTCTAGCTGCTCTGTTAACGATAATCGCTCTGATACATCCTGCTTCAGCTGAAACTGCGACAGAGGTATCTGGAACCGTGATCGGGATCGATCTTGGAACAACTTATTCGTGCGTCGGCGCTTATCTAAACGGCAAGGTTGAAATCATCGCGAATGACCAGGGCAATCGCATTACCCCCTCGTATGTTGCGTTCACGGACTCTGAACGCCTCATTGGTGACTCCGCCAAAAATCAAGCGTCAGCAAACCCAACGAGGACCATCTTCGACGCAAAGCGCTTAATTGGTCGCAAGTTCAGTGACAAGGAAGTACAGCGTGATCTGAAGATGTTCCCATTCAAAGTCGTCGATAAGGAAGGCAAGCCTTGCATTGAGGTTCCTCTGAAAGACGGTGCCAAAGTTTTCCAGGCTGAAGAAATCTCTGCAATGGTGTTGGGAAAGATGAAGGATACCGCCGAAGCATACCTTGGCAAAGATATCAAGCACGCAGTCGTGACAGTGCCAGCATACTTCAATGATGCACAACGCCAGGCTACTAAAGATGCCGGTGTTATCGCTGGACTAAACGTTGCCCGTATTATCAATGAACCGACAGCAGCTGCCATAGCCTACGGCTTGGACAAAAAGGGTGAGAAGAACATACTCGTTTTCGACCTCGGAGGTGGCACATTTGACGTATCTATTCTCACGATTGACAATGGTGTCTTCGAAGTCATATCTACGAATGGGGATACACATCTTGGAGGCGAAGATTTCGATCAACGCATCATGGAATATTTCATCAAGTTGATCAAGCGTAAGTATGGTAAGGACATTTCGAGCGATGCGAAGGCAGTACAAAAGTTGAGACGAGAAGCTGAACGTGCAAAGCGAACTCTTTCTAATCAACACCAAGTTAGAGTGGAAATTGAAGCCTTGTTCGAAGGACTGGACTTCTCTGAACCTCTCACGCGCGCACGCTTCGAGGAATTGAATAATGACCTCTTCCGCAAAACTATGGGTCCTGTCAAGAAAGCAATGGACGACGCGGGACTAAAGAAGAGTGAAATTGATGAAGTCGTCCTTGTAGGTGGTTCGACACGTATTCCTAAAGTCCAAGAACTTTTACGAGAATATTTTGATGGTAAGGAACCGAACCGAGGAGTCAATCCAGATGAAGCCGTAGCGTATGGAGCTGCAGTACAAGGAGGTATTTTATCCGGCGAAGGCGGAGACGAAACAAAAGACATTCTTCTACTCGATGTTGCTCCTCTCACGCAAGGCATTGAAACTGTAGGAGGAGTTATGACAAAACTCATTCCACGAAACACAGTTATCCCTACAAAGAAGTCCCAAACTTTTACCACATACCAGGACAACCAACAGACAGTAATGATCCAAGTCTTTGAGGGAGAAAGAGCGATGACAAAAGACAATCATCTTCTTGGAAAATTCGAACTCACCTCCATTCCACCAGCCCCAAGGGGCGTCCCACAAATCGAGGTTACATTTGAAATCGATGCGAACGGCATTCTGAATGTTGGTGCCGAAGACAAAGGTACTGGCAAGTCTGAGAAGATAACAATTACAAACGATAAGGGAAGACTATCTCAAGAAGAAATAGAACGCATGGTTGAAGAAGCAGAAGAGTTCGCCGAGGAAGATCGTAAGACGAAGGAGCGTATCGACTCGCGTAATAGTCTTGAAACGTTTGCATACAACATGAAGAACACGGTCTCGGACTCAGACAAGCTTGCTGATAAACTTGACGAGGATGACAAGCAGTCCATTGAGGACGCACTCAAAGAGACTTTCGACTGGCTTGATGAAAATCAAGATGCTGACAAAGAAGACTACGAAGAACAACTGAAACAACTTGAAGAGCTGTGCAATCCAATCATCGCTAAGGCGTACGAAGGTGGTGACCAAGACGACGGCGAAGGAGTTGACGAACACGACGAACTTTAAGTTTTAAACATCATATCTAAGCCGATTGAAAATATCATAACATATTTACATTTAAGTTGAGCTCACATTGAGAACTTCCTGCTGAGATACGACGTTATGCCCCTTTCCAAGTCCATAAAGTGCTCCTCGAAACGGTTCTATACCACTTTCAGCGTATCTTGAGTTACATAGCCTGAAGAAAGTCGACGCAGTAAGTAAGCTATCGCTCCCAGCCTGATGTTGAGGGCCGATTCTCTCCACTTGTAGTAAATCCGCGAGTTTGTTTAGCCCACCATGGATGTTTGCCAACTGCTCCATCATGTACTTCATATCATATACATTTGGAAAATATTCGTGCAAGAGAGTAAAGAATTCCTGTTCGCTACAAGGAAGATCCTCACACGTCAATAGTTTGAGTAGATAACCGAAATCATAGCCACTATGAAACGTAATCCACTTTACATCCTCATTTAAAACGACGCCACTCACCATGAGAAGCTCTCCAAAGTGGTGTGCGTCAATCCCACGAACCTCAAGTGCAGTGAAGTCTATGCCGCTCTGCTTCAGAAGTTCGATAGAATCTCGTGCGTATATATCTTCTTTGAGACTGAACTCTTTAAAGTTGAACTGCCATATACAGAACTGACCATTTAATTGTGCCAGGTTACCGACTGCGTCTGTAAACGTAAGGCCCAGTTGAATCAACTTGAGCATGTCTACGTTACACCGGAGCGTTTGGTAATGGTACTCTGATTGATCTTTGAAAGATCCAACGGGCCTTGCCACCTAGAAGCGAACACATATTAGTTGAATAGCTACGTAAATCTTTGAGACTCACCACGCCTGGGAATTCGGTGTCCATCGCTATGTAAGGGTAGCGTGTGACAACCTCACGAATAATACCTATTTCTTCCTCTAGATTATCAGCCCATACCTCCCTTGTGATTAGATTACTCGCGTTCATCGTGCTTTGCTACGTTCTCAGCGTTGTGCTTTACGTTTTTACGTTGCTACCGCCGTTACTGACGAACGAACAGGCGAACGCAATCCCACGGGGAGTGCGGTTGGCGTTCTCACACGACGACACCACCTCAGCGAAGAAGCCTTTCTCAGCGAGCCCTCGTCACAACGAGATGGTGTTGACACTTAAGTGGTGTAACTAACTTCGTGACTTGTCGCGCGTGCTCGTTGCTCGCTAAGTGACGACGCGCGCGTCGAAGTGTTCACGAGAGCGGAGACTGCGCAGTGCAAGGAACGAATCCCGCATCTGCCTAGAACAGGATTTGGTGCATCTAGTATTGTAGGTGCTCTTATGCATCAATAAAAAATGTTCGGTTCAAATGGTACCATATCATATCTCAAGGCCGAGTAAGAGCACTGTAGATA
>Ga0181585_10003019_pt1 | contig 14837 bp, 22 predicted proteins | sample 071ome_29_FD_132469 | JGI IMG/M metagenome (GOLD analysis project Ga0181585, IMG submission 132469) | Coastal salt marsh microbial communities from the Groves Creek Marsh, Skidaway Island, Georgia - 071407BT metaG (megahit assembly) | ecosystem: Environmental > Aquatic > Marine > Intertidal... | reverse complement strand
TCGAAAGCGGCACCCTGCTAAGGTGTTGAGGGGGCAACTCCTCCCAGGGTTCGAATCCCTGTCCGTCCGCCATAAACTAGGAGATAAAAATGGAACCAATTACTGCCATTATATTTCTTGGTTTGTTTGCTACTCAAAACAAAGAGTTTATTGACACCGCAGTGGAACAAAGTAAAGATGGTTATACTTGGCAACAGATACAATGCAGACAGGTTAATCCTGAGTTGCCAGCTATAACAATCGATACCCCAACAGGTAAAAAGTTAGTATGCAACAAACTGACGAAATAACACGTGAAGAAGCTGTAGAGGATTTGATGTATTCATTTCGCTACAGCTATCTTCCAACTAGCAAACTCAAAGTATTTTTATTATCACTTTTGTTTATTTTTCTTTTTTCAATACTTTTTTAGTTGACATAAGATATCTTGATGTTAATATGTATATGTAAGTTGAAAAGAAACAGAGGAAAAGAAAATGGCTCGTCAAAAACCTCAGTACAATAGTCGCCAAGTGTTAGAATTGGCAATCGAAGTTGACAAACAGCAAGGCTTTATCAAAAGCGGCTTTGGATACTTTGATCACGAATCTCAAAAGCGTGTAAATGACAACAAAACTTGTATCTTGAATATGATACAAGGTGAAGAGCCAATGATTGAAATTAGTAAAGACACTATTGCACAAGCTGACCGTGTAGTAGATGAATTCAAAAATGAATTGATTGCTAAAAAGTTGATGGGCACAATCAATGATTTTGAGCAAAGTGTTCTTAATTCTGTAGGCAATGAAACTACAGATGGATTTGGTGTTGCAGTGATTGCTAGCTTGCCAAACAGTTTTCGTGTGTTGCAAAAACGTCAAGGCTTGGATCAGTTTTTTGACGAACATCGTGACACCAGCGAGTTTGTTGGCAAGATTGGCGAACGTGTTCGTTTTCCTGCACATATTAAAGACGTAAAGTTTATTGCCAAGTACAACATTCACTTGGTGACCTGTATCAATCAAGATGGAAACATTGTAAAGTTTTTCTTTAATCGTGAGCCGGATATTGCTGGAATTTTGGAAGGCAAAGATGTAATTATGACCGGCAAAGTCAAAACACATGATGTCAGCAAGTTCAGTCAATGTAAAGAAACTGTTCTAAATTATGTAAAAATTGAATAAAAAAGGTTGACAGCACGAACAAAGGTGTTATTATTAATATGTAGACGAAAGCAAAAGGAGTGAGAGAATATGCAGACAGCTACAGAAAAACAAGTTCGTATCGCAAACGGTACGTATCGGAACATTACAGTAAAGGACGTTGTGTTTCCATTAGTTAAAGAATACAAAACAGGCAAAACAGGTAACTTTATTACCGTCGACGGTAGTGCAGTACCTGGCTTCCCGGATCGATCCATTCGTATCAAAGTAGTTGACCAAAGTGAGTTTGATTACTTAGAAGATGGTGAGAATGTTGTTTCAGGCCAAGCCGCCCAACCTGAAACAGATGAACAAGTCATCGAACGGTTACGGGAGCGATTTCAAATCCTAGAAGACATGACTTATGCGTCATGCGATGGGGTTGTTCGCGGCATGGTTGTTACTGGACCTCCGGGTGTTGGTAAGAGCTTTGGAGTTGAAAAGGTACTCAAAGATGCAGGCATTATGCTTAAAATGAGTGGTAGTTCAACTCGCAAGTTTGGTGTTGAAAAAGGCGCCGCTAGTCCAATTGGTTTGTACCAGTTGCTGTATGAATACAGTGGTGATGGCAGCGTGTTGGTACTAGATGACTGTGATAGTGTGTTGTACGATGAAGTTAGTTTGAACTTGCTCAAAGCGGCACTTGACAGTAGTCCAAAGCGGACACTAAGCTGGCGTAGCGAAAGCCGGGTACTGTACAGTAACGGTGTGCCTGATCAGTTTGATTTTAAAGGTTCGATTATTTTTATTACGAACCTCAAGTTTGACAAGACACGTGGTAAAATTAAAGATCACTTGGATGCGATTATGTCACGTTGTCACTACTTGGATTTGACGTTGGATACAATGCGTGACAAGTATCTACGTTGTAAACAAATTGTTGGAGACGGTATGCTTAATAGCTACAACTTCAGCAAAGAAGACGAAACCGAAGTTATGGATTATATCTATACAAACAAGAATCGGTTGCGTGAAATGAGCTTGCGTATGGTTCTCAAAATTGCAGACTTGCGCAAGATGAATAAAGAGAAGTGGAAAAGCTATGTCGAATCGACTTGTATGAAGCGGATCTAAAAAGAGATTTGGATGTCCTACACTCACTCAACTAAGGGCATTCAATACTAACTGGTGTACTCCTCTGTCTGCGTCACTCTCACTCACACCAGTTAGGACTCGGGGGCTAGTAAGATTTCTTACTAGTCCCTTTCTTTTATAAGTATTAGTATAGGAATATAAAATGGGTTGGTGGAATAAATTGGCTAGAGAATATATGAATAAACAATATACTGAATACGGCTATCGTGGTGCTAAAGAATTACACGAAGCAAGAAAAGAAATTGCAGATCTCAAAGAACGTGTTGCAGAACTACAAAAACAATTACAATCATCTATAAACGAGGCTGACAATCTCAGAGCTCGTGCTAATATACCAAAGTATTGACAAACACAATTTTTGAACGTATTATAAACATATGAAAACAAAGTTGATCCTCAAGGATGAGGTTAATTGCAAGTTCGAAGGACTTGGATTAACTACTCGTCGTAAATTAGAAAAAAAGCTCAAGTTCTTTTTACCTTATGCATATCATGTACCAGCTTACAAATTAGGACGCTGGGATGGTTGCGTGGGGTATTTTACTATGGGCGGCGCAACCTTTATTAATTGCTTGCCTCGTATTCTTCCTGTTTTAGAAGAAGATGGTTATGAACTTGAATTAGAGGATCATAGACAGCCTCACGATTTGCAATGGAATTCGGTGACCGAAGATCTGTTCAGTGACAGGGTTTGGCCTAGTAAACATCCAGCCGCAGGTCAACCAATTGTATTGCGTGACTACCAGGTTGAGGTTATAAACAAGTTCTTGGAAACTCCGCAATGTTTGCAAGAAATTGCTACGGGCGCCGGTAAGACACTGATTACTGCCGCCCTTAGTTATATGTGTGAACCTCACGGACGCACAATCGTTATTGTACCAAATAAGGATTTGGTTACCCAAACAGAAGCTGATTATATCAACTTGGGACTAGACGTAGGTGTGTATTTTGGGGACAGAAAAGAGTTAGGTCGAACTCATACCATATGTACTTGGCAGAGTTTGAATGTTTTAGAGAAAAGATTCCGCGATGGATTAGCGGATGAAGGTTTACACCATTTTGCAGAGGGTGTTGTGTGTGTTATGGTAGACGAAGTACATCAGGCTAAAGCAGATGTACTTAAAAAACTGTTAACAGGTCCGTTTGCTAATATTCCAGTAAGATGGGGATTAACAGGCACAATACCCAAAGCAGACTACGAACGACTAAGTTTAGAAGTGAGCTTAGGCGAAGTAACTAATAGTTTGAGCGCACATGAACTGCAAGACATGGGTGTGTTGGCTAATTGCGAAGTTAATGTACTACAGTTACAAGATACAATTTCATATGGTGATTATCAAAGCGAACTTACATATCTAACTACCAATAAAGAACGTTTGGATTATATGAGTGAGTTGATTGCCAAATTAGCTGAAAGTGGAAATACACTGGTACTAGTAGATCGTATTAAAGCAGGTGAAGGTCTTTTAGAACGATTAGGAGAAGAAACTGTATTCATTAGCGGCTCGATGAAAAGTAAAGATAGAAAAGATGAATATGACGAAGTCAGCGAGGCGAATAATAAAATCATCGTTGCTACATACGGTGTTGCTGCCGTTGGTATCAACATTCCTCGCATTTTTAATTTGGTACTTGTTGAACCTGGTAAGTCGTTTGTTCGTGTAATTCAAAGTATTGGACGTGGAATTCGTAAAGCCCAGGATAAAGATCATGTACAGATTTGGGATATTACTAGTAGTGCAAAATTTAGTAAAAGGCATTTAACTGAAAGGAAGAAATTCTATAGAGAAGCTAAGTACCCCTTTCATATTGAGAAAGTGGATTATCGATGACAAAAATATTAACAGTTGAAAATCAATCATACGATTTGGACTTTGTTCCAGAAGAGATCGAAGACATTAGATATTGTGTGTTAGATTATAGCAATCCAAAAGAAGCAGATTATATGTTTGTTCCGCTTGTATTTTTGGAAAGTTTTAATGCGCCTGCTGCAATTTTAAAAATAGGAGAACGGCAAGTTAAAGTACCTTTAGATTGGAGTTTAATTGTATGTGATCCTAGTATCGGTGATCCAGAAGTATTACCTGTCACTAGTCTGAACGACAGAGGATTTAAAGCATTTGTGTTTAACCCTATTACAGGGTTTTTGCCTAGCTTTGATGAAATTGAAATTGTAAACATCTATCAAGAAGTAAAATGGTACTTTCCTAAACTAAAATTTGGACATATTCTTGCAGTACCGTTGGCAGATAAAGAAAACAGTCCTTGTGCATATTTTGTTAAAGAAACAAACAAAATTCCAGATGTGTTAAGTACAGAGGATCTATGGTAAGGTACTTTAGAAGATTGAGTATTGCTTTTAGTATATTTGTAAATGTTTTGCTAGGCGGAAGAATTAACCAAACGTTTAGTGCAAGAAATTGGCAAAGAAAGCGTGACAATAAAGCTAATTTAGTTTATATTATAAACAAGTTGTTTAATAATAGAGATCACTGTGCTGATAGTTGGATCAAATGGACCATCATTAATCAGGCAATCAAACACTACGACGAAGACATGGGATTTGATCCTCGTAAAAGAAAGCATTGGTATGAGTAACAGAACATGTAGCGCACTTTTTTGTAACAATCGTAAGAATCCAAAATATCAGTATTGTTATGACTGTGCTAAACGCAAAGGTCTTGTTGGCCGTAGCAATGGAAATAGCTTTTGGGTTTGGGCTTTAATTATCATAGTGTTAATAGCGGTGTTTGGATAATGAGCAATAAGTTAACAATCAAAGAAGAAATGCGAGCTATTGATCAAAGAGATCGCGGTTGGTGGAATAGTTTAACAGAAGAAGAACAAAAGAAGCTGGGCATCTTTGTGTTGATGCGCTACACTAGTGCAGTGCAAACAAAAAATTCAGCAGTTGAATATCATTACTTGGCACTGACAAATGAACTTGTAAACAAGCATTACAATATATTGCGTAAAGATCCAGAATTACAATTTAAATTATTACAGTGTGTTGGACTAGGCACAACTCAGTTTCATCCTTGGATCCCGCCTAGTAAACAGAAAAAAGGTAAAGCAGGCAAACTGCTTAAATGGTTACAAGAAATTTATCCAACATATAACGATGATGAAATTGAACTATTGGTAAGTACAAATACAGAACAAGACTTTAAAGATTTGGCAGAGGAATTGGGTATGGATAAAAAACAAATCAAAGAGTTGTTTAAATGACAACAGCGGAACAAGTAGTTTCACAGCTAGGAACAATACACGTAACTATGGGTACATTTAAATGTGATTTTTGTAAAAAAAGTTTCAGTAAAGAAACTACACTACTAGCCCACAGTTGTGAAAAGAAAAGACGCTGGCAAGCAAAAGATAATCAAGATGTCTTGGTTGGATTTGGTAGTTATGATTTATTTTATCGAATCGAAATGCAAAGTAAACCTAAAGAGTACAAGGATTTTGTTGAAAGTCAGTATTATTCTGCATTTGTAAAATATGGCAACTATTGTATTAACACAAGGGTAATAGATCAGGAACAGTTTACTCGATGGCTGATTAAAAACAAAGTGAAACTAAAAGATTGGCCTACGGACAAAATGTATTTGTTGTTTGTACAAGACCACTGTAAACGTGAAAGTGTAGAACGTGCGCTAGAACGTTTTGTAGAACATGCAAATACCACTTCGTATTTTTCAACATTTTGGGAAAGTGCAAATGGATATCTTATTGCTGATTGGGTTGAAACAGGTAAAATTAGTCCGTGGATTATAATCAGTAGCAAACGAGCACAAACTGCACTAAGCAATATGCCAGATGAATGTTTTAAAAGAATAGCTAATAGTATCGATGCTGACTATTGGGGAAAGAAAACAAAACTTAACCCACATGATGCACAATTTGCACAGGAGATGATAGATGGGATTACCTGAAGGACGTAAAGCACTAACAGATGGTGATATGGTTATATTACTACACAATATGGCAAGAAGTGTATTGCCAGACAACGAAACATTACATGATAATTTAAGAGAAACCGCAAATCGTTTTAGCGAACTTAGCAAGCAGGAAAAAAATGAATCTACCAGATATTGATATCGACTTTGCTGACAGAAACGAAGCTCTAGCACTGCTGAAGCATGTACCTGCACGTTTAAAGAATCGTAAGCACAATACAGGTGTATATTTTCATAGAGTTCCAAATAATCCATTTACAAGCATTTGCACAGTAGAACACAGCGATGCAGATCAAATGGGGTTTTTTAAATTGGATCTACTTAATCTTAGTATCTATAAAGATGTTAAAGATGATAACCATTTACACGATCTAATGAACAAGGAACCAATTTGGGAATTGTTAGAACACAAAGATTTTGTTGACCAAGTGTTTCATTTAAGCGGGCACGACAGTTTATTGAAAAAACTAAAGCCGAGAACAGTAGAGCAACTGGCTGCTACACTAGCAATTATTAGACCAGCAAAACGTTATTTGCAAGACAAAGATTGGTCAACAATTATGGATCAAGTATGGGTTAAACCAGTAAACGACAACAAAGCATATTACTTTAAAAAAGCTCATGCTATTAGTTACGCCATGGCGGTAGTAGTACATATAAATCTCATATGCGAACAGTTAGGTTACTAAACTTTACGCACTAATTGAATGTTTCTACGTTTAACACGTTTTTGGATAATGTTACTAAGGCTTATTATAGGACCGTGAATAACTTCAAAGTCCTTGATACTAAATGTAACTAAACAGCCTCTGTAAGGTTCAAATGCCGACTTCAATATAATATTGATAGGAATCATTCTGTTTGTTCCCCACCACCATTCTTCACCTAACTCTAAGAACGTTTGTTTTTGTTCTAGTGTTTTTATGCTGTCGTAGTTGTACATACTAGCAAGGTTGTTGTCGACATTTTGTATAATGCCCACATATTCTTGCCCGCCGTAACTAACAAGTGTTAAAAACGGAAAATCATTTAATAAATTTTCATATTTCTTAGGAATGTTGTTCATCTTAATTACTTAGTCAAATAAATACTAGTGGAGATTTATAAATGTATCAAGGAACACTATATCAATACAATCAACGAGCAGACATACTTGCTCCTTCTCGTCGCGGTACAACATATTACGGACCTGACAATCATAAGCCACTTGTTTTATATAGAGGTTTAAATATCGAATTTGATTTTTTTGTAAAAAACACAGACAGAAAACCTCAGACACTTCATAATAGAGTCTGGGAAGCCTACATCAATGACCGTAATGGAAATACTATAATTAGAAAAGACTTGATCCCAGTTGATTATGATAGCGGTAAACTTCTCCTTAAATTAGATCATGAAGAAACACTTCAACTTGAAGTTAAGCTACATGATATTGTTATTATTTACAACGAAACAGGCATTGCTGGATCTTACGGCAGTGCAAGTGATCAACACTTTAGATTAACGTTTGTATTAGATGTTAGAGAAGGAGTGTTACAATCTCAGCCAAGTACTGACATTACAGCCTTTACACAAGATGCAGATGATTACTACGGCGGTAGAATGAAAGGCCCTGCACAAACTGCAAACAGAACAGGTTTAAACACTGCACAGGTTTACACAACTAACTACACAGGAACATACAAGTTCCAAGCAACACTAAGTTTACAACCTTTAAGTTCTGATTGGTTTGATGTACCTAACCAAAGTTACACTGTAAGTGCAAACACAGGAACAAGTTATCATAACTTCTACGGCAATTATTATTGGCTTAGATTAGTACATACTCCTGACATTACTAACACAGGAACACTTGACAAAGTCGTTCATAGAGCTTAATATTATTATATGATAGTACTAGACTTTATTCGTCAAAACATGCCTCACGGCTGGAAACAAACGCCTAGTGGTTGGATTAGTGGAAACTGTCCAATGTGTCATACTCGTGGTCACAGAACAGATACTAGAGGCCGCGGCGGCATAATGTTTCAAGACGAAAAATTTCAGTACAATTGCTTTAACTGTGGGTTTAAAACTGGATGGAGCGATGGCAAAAGAATCAATGGTAGACTAACACAACTGCTTAAAGCATTTGGTGTAGACGAAGCTGATATACAGCGAGTTAATTTAGAATTACTCAAAGATCAGGATGCCCGAGATATTAGTAAGCATTATCTGCCCCAAGAAGAAACTAAAAAAACTGTTATTAAATGGCAACCAATGGAGTTACCTCCACGCAGTTATCCAATAGGTAGTTATCCCATTGACACATTAACAAATGAAGAACTAGACAAACTTGCATTGGCTTGTACATACTTGATGAAACGTGGAGTAGATTTTCACGAACATTGGTATTGGAGCCCGCATATGCATTTTTCTAACAGAGTAATATTGCCATTTATCTATAACAGCGAAATTGTTGGATATACTGCTCGTTGGGTACCAGAACACAAACCAGATGCAATGCCTAAGTACTATTTGCAAAGTCCAAAGCATTTTGTGTACAATTTAGATGCACAAAAAACACACGACACGGTGATTGTCACTGAAGGCCAATTTGATGCATTAATAACAGGTGGAGTTGCGCTAGCAGGAAATACACCTAGTGCCACACAGTGCAGTATAATTGAAGACTTAGGGAAAAATGTTGTGCTGTTGCCAGACTTTGATCAAGCAGGCAAAGATACAGTAAACATTGCAGTCAAACGTGGCTGGGCTGTTAGTTTTCCAGAATGGGAAGAAAATATTAAAGATGCTGGAGATGCAGCTATACACTATGGCAGATTATTTACAGTGAGGAGCATATTAGAAAGTGTCGAAACATCAAGTACAAAAATCAAAATACTTGCTAAATCCCGTTGTAGATGATTACAATATTAGAGATGAAGAATTTGACAAGAGAGCAGCAAACATGAAGCATATAAGTGCTCATTTCACACCAACTACAGAATGGATTAGGAAATTTGCATGGTTTCCTATACGCAGTGATATATCGCAAAAAATAATATGGTTGACACATTATTGGAAATACGCTATAAAAATGGATAGTCAAGGCGCAGTGCCGCACAGAGCAAACGAATGGACTTTAATATATACTAGACAAGAGTATATTACTAAAAAGTTACAAGGGGAAATAAATGAGTGAAGATTACAGCGCAGACTTACAAAAACTATATTTGGAGTTCTTGTTAGCAGACAAGGATTTGTTTGTGCGGTGTAATGCTATTTTAAAAAGCAGTTACTTTGATAGACAATTTAGAGATACAGTAGACTTTGTTCAAAAGCATGTAGAGGAATACGGTAATATTCCAATGTTAGAACAAGTACAAGCTGTTGGCGGAGTCGAATTTAGTGATGTAAGAGATAGAGTAACTGACGAACATAAAACTTGGTTCATGGATAACTTTGAGCAGTTCTGTAGACATAAAGCACTTGAAGCAGCAATTTTAAAAAGTGCTGATAAACTAGAGCGCAAAGAATACGGCACAGTAGAAGCAATCATTAAAGAAGCAACTGAAATTGGATTAGCTAAAGACTTTGGTACAAACTATTGGGAAGATCCTTTAGGACGTATTCAAAAGATTAAAGATAGTAGAGGGCAAAACAGCACAGGCTGGGAAACATTTGATAGATATTTGTATGGTGGCTTTAACTTAGGAGAACTTAACATTTTTGCAGGTGGATCTGGTAGTGGTAAAAGTTTGTTTATGCAAAACTTAGCACTGAACTGGGCATTACAAGGCAAAAACTGTGTGTACATCAGCTTAGAACTTAGTGAAGAACTTTGTAGTATGCGTTTAGATGCTATGCTTACAGGCATGGGTACAAAAGATGTAATGAAAAATAGTGATGATGTTGCGCTCAGAGTTAAGATGGCAAGTAAAAAAGCAGGACGTTTGCAAGTTGTACAAATGAAAAACGGCTGTAATGTAAACGACATCAAAGCGTATCTTAAAGAATTTCAAATACAAAACAACATAAAAGTTGATGCATTGTTTGTAGACTATTTGGACTTGATGATGCCAATTAGCGCAAAAGTAAGTCCAAACGATCAATTTATTAAAGATAAATTTGTCTCAGAAGAGTTGCGTAACTTGGCAATTGAACTTGGCACACTATTTGTTACTGCATCGCAGTTGAATCGTAGTGCAGTTGACGAAGTAGAATTTGATCATTCGCATATTGCGGGCGGTATTAGTAAGATTAATACTGCTGACAACTTGATTGGTATTTTTAGTAGTCGTGCAATGCGTGAACGTGGGCGTGTACAAATTCAGTTTATGAAAACACGTTCAAGTAGTGGAGTAGGACAAAAACTAGACTTAGCATTCAATATGGAAAGTTTACGTATTACAGACTTAGATGAAGATGAACAAGACGATGATGGTGCAGTAACTAGCATCTATCAGAAATTAAAAACAAAAAGCACAGTAGCACCAGCAGGTGAAAGTGTTACTGAAAATAAGTTGGATGCAAATCCACAAGTAGATGCAACAGATAGGCTTAAAAGTCTGTTGAGAAAGAGCGAGTAGTGATTAGATTAGCAACTAGTGAAGAATTAAAACATATTGACAACGATCCTGTTAGACCACATATCAGTGCTGAATGGCGAACAAGACAAGGCAGGCAAGTTTATGTATTGGAACGTGATAATGAAGTAGCGGCTGTAATTTGTGTAGCTTATACTGACGAGGTTCCTACTAGCGAACAAGATATGAAATGGATAGGTACAGATGTTGCTGTATTCTATACTGTATGGAGTTATCAAAAAGGAGCAGGTAGAGAAATTGTAAACGGAGTAGCAGAACATATCAAGCGTACAAACCCAGATGTTAAAAAGTTTGTAACACTAAGTCCATTAACTGAAATGGCAAGAAAATTTCACATAAGCAACGGTGCAAAGTTTGTAGCTAAACACATGACAGCACAAAACTTTGAGTACTTTTTATAATTGCTGAAGCAAAGGTGCAGTGTACCTTATCTATTCTATGTGTGATTCCGAACAACAAACACTGTGTTTAAAATGAGTCATTAATATGAGCCTAAGTTGAGCCTGTGTTCTGTGTTTGTGTGCCATTGATGATTATGCTCTTATTGTTAATGGGTCCTAAGTTGAGAATCATAAGTTCCGCAATTTGCCATAAGTGCTAGTCACCAATGCTCCAGCAACAATATTTACTAAATACTATTAAGATGAAGCGTAAAACGAGATCAATTTTAGAAGAAATTAATGCAATGTCACCTAAGCGTGACAAAAAGCATATTGTTGAATCAAACGCACAACAAGTGATTGTTACTGCTATCAACTTGATCAATTTGATCAATGAAAGTTTTGATGTAGAAACAGCCGCAGATTTAAACAAGCGTTTGATTAACAGTATTCGAACTAAAGATCCTCGTAAGTTTCAAAGAGGTATTGGTAAAGTAGATGAAGATAGCAGACATTCTAGGCGGGACACATAAGCGTAAATTACGCCGTGGTAGCCGTATTAAAAGACTAAGAGGTCGCAGTTTATTCAAGGAAGGTGGAAACATCTTTCCTAATAGTGTGAGCTTTGACCACAAAATGATTCCTGGTATTATGAAGTCTATCAACAATGTGCTTGCTAAAACAAACAGCACTGCTATTCCAATTGGCAGTGGTGCAACTCCAACTCCTGGCAAGATCAGCGGAGACTTGGATATGATTGTAGATATTAATCAATTAAGACAGCATTTCAATATGGAAGATGCTAAGGATGCTGACATTCGCAAAAAATTACGTCAAGTGTTTGACCTAGCAGGTATGAACACAGGACAAAGTGGCACTAGTGTACATGTTGAAGTACCAATGGGTGATCACACACACCAAGTTGATATTATGGTTGTACCTAATGCAGAAAATGCAGCAAAGTTTCACACACATACTATTCCACAAGGTTCGAAGTGGAAAGGGGTGAACAAACAAATTGCACTAGCAAATATTGCTAAAAGTAAAAACATGTTGTGGAGCCCATACCAAGGATTGTTTAATAGAGATGCTAACGGTAAAAAAGCAGACCTAGTAACAGACAATATTGACGAAGTAGCACGTATACTATTAGGCCCAAATGCCACAGGAAAAGACATTGGCAGCGTAGAGCAAATACTTGCAGCGTTGGGCAAAGAAGCAGGTGATGCATTACTTGCTGATCTTCGCAATGATCCAAATTGGAAAGAGCTTGAATAATGAGAGCTCGTCATTTTTTAACTGAAGCTGCACAAAAAGGTAGAGATTATAATCACCTAGAAGACTTAGTAAGTTTTGACGGTAGCAAAGGCGCCCTACAAGCTGCCAGTATACTACAACGTCTAGGACAAGATTCAAAAGATGTTAGCATTAAATGGGATGGTAACCCTACAATATTCTGGGGTAGAGAACCAGACGGTACATTTGTAATGACAGGCAAAAACGGTTGGGGCAAAAACAAAACCACTAGCAGTGGTGCTTTAGCAGATTTTATTATGAATACAGGACAAGGTGAAGATTGGCGCAAAGACTTTGCTAGTGAAATGTCAGGTGTATTTGAAATACTAGAAGCCAACACTCCACAAGACATGCGAGGATATGTGTACGGAGATTTGCTGTATACACCTAGAAAGCCCGTTACAAGCTCGGACAGTGGGCTACAGTTTACTCCTAACAAAGTAACATACACTGTTGATCCTAACAGCGCACTAGGCAAGCGTATAGCGGGTAGTAAAGTAGGTGTAGTAGTACATACATATCATGATGCGTTTGGAGACAAACAAGGTACACCTGTCAAAGACACTAAATCATTAAACAGCAACGATTTAGTGGTATTAGGACAAACTTATGTAACACATCAACCTAAAGTTGATACAGACGTAGTACAAGATATTGTAAATACCGCAAACGCTAATGCACAGAAAATTGATGCATGGTTGGCACCTGAACAAGGTCTAAGCAACAAAAGTGCAATACTGTACAACTATGTAAATCAAATGACAAAAATGGGCAAACTTGATCAATTACAATCAGGGTTTTTTGATTGGCTCAAACAAAGTAAAGTTAGCGCAGGACAACAAGCAAAACTTATGGCAAGCGATACTGGTGGATTGAATGCAATTCTAGAGCTAGTAGTAAAAGTACAAAATGCTAAAAACAATATTATTGATCAATTAGACAGTGCAGGTGCTGATGTAAAAGCAACTACACGTGGAGAACAAGGCGGCGAAGGTTATGTTGCTACCAGAGATAAGATTAAGTTAGTTCCACGACATCGTTGGACACCAAACTAAGGTAAATACTAGTATGGAAAAGTATACAGCAAAACAATATGCAGAAATGAGCGGTGGACACACTGTAACTCCAGAACCTAAAAAAGGACTGGGACTAAGTTTTATTGGCAACGAAATTACTGAAAGTAAAATGTTTAGAAGCAAGCAACGTGTGCAAGGCACTAGTTCTAGAGACATGGCAGACTTTGCATTTATGAATATGATAGCACTTTACATTCTTAGTAATGAATATGATTTTGCACAAGCCGCACAAGGATATGCAACTCGCACAATGATGTTTAATAACTTTAATAACTTTAGACCTGGCGGAACAGATTTATATATGGCACTTAATAGTCTTAAAACAGGAATTAGTACTGCTAGAGATAAAGATGAAATTCAGCAAACAAAATTCAATTTGCCTGAAACAAAAATTAGACAGTTTTTATTACAAATTGCATACGGTAGACCAATACAAAGTCCTTCAACATTTTTCCTAACACTTGAGCGTGGATTAGATATTCAAAATTCAAACTATCGTAGTGTTCGTAGACTAGCGCAGGATTGGAAGAAACTAAACACAATGCAAAAGCAATTACTAATTACAAGATTAGTACAGTTCTTCAGAACAAAAGCATTGCGTAGTGAACTTTATAGCTTTATTAGAGACATGGCTAGATCACAAGGACTTGAAATCCATAATGCACATAATGCAGAACAGCCTAAAGCAAGAGGCATAGACACTGTTGCAAAAGCCGCAGCACTAGGTGCTGCAACTGTTGGAAGTTTTCAGTTAGGAAGAGCGTTTGGTCGTAGCTTAGTATGACGGAATATTATACATCATATACACTGGTTGACATTACTGAAACTAAAGTAGTAAAAAGCAAAGATAGTCAAACGCTACAATACAATCAACAACAAAATTTAAATACATTGATTCAAACAATAGGGTTGCGTAGTCAGCCTATTGATCCTATAATATCCGTTCACATGACACAAGATATAGTTGATTATGGCTTTGGAAAACAGTTTCAAGGACTACATACTGTATGGCAATTAGACTTTAGTGTAGAGCATACGAATGTTTTTAACTATAATAACAATAAACTTTATCATTTAATAAACGACAGCGACGGTATTGCTATTATTACAAATTTAGAAGAAACATCAGAATTAAAAACTAAGTGTTTTGAAACTACCAACGCTAATTTAATTAACTTATACTTTAAGAAAAATATGTATACTGTATAAATATTATTACAGAAGGCAAACAACTAAGGCAAACAACTAAGGCAAACAACTAAGG
>Ga0181585_10003015_pt1 | contig 14839 bp, 12 predicted proteins | sample 071ome_29_FD_132469 | JGI IMG/M metagenome (GOLD analysis project Ga0181585, IMG submission 132469) | Coastal salt marsh microbial communities from the Groves Creek Marsh, Skidaway Island, Georgia - 071407BT metaG (megahit assembly) | ecosystem: Environmental > Aquatic > Marine > Intertidal... | reverse complement strand
GGCATTCAAGCACGCGACCTTGCCCCGCAGTGGGCCGGCAGCCGTGATTATGAAAAGCGGCATTGTCCGGCAAGATGTTCCCGAAGATGCACGTGCAAAACTTTATCCGATAGACGGTTATCTTGCCTACACCCCGCCCGTGGTCGACAAATCCGCAATCGAAAAAATTGCAACCCTGATTAACGAAGCAAAAAACCCTGCCATTATTGCCGGGAACGGCGTATTGGCCGCAAACGCGACTAAAACATTGCACGCCATTGCCGAGAAAACCGGCGCCATGGTGGCGACCAGCTACAATGCCAAAGGGTGCGTGGATGAAACCGCTGATTTTGCCGTCGGCATGATGGGAACCTGGGGCTGCAAAACCGCCAATCGGTCCGTTGCTTCCGCCGATGTCATTATCATGGTTGGCGTCAGCATGGGACCGGATTACACCCGGTTCCGCGATGCCGATATGATACGCCCCGGCGATCAAACCTTGGTTCAAATCGATATCGATCCGCGTAATGCCGGCTGGGTGTATCCGGTAGACCTGGCCGTGACAGCCGATGCCGCCGATGCCTTGCAGGCCTTGAGCGAGACTTCGCTGAAATCCGACTCACGGGATCAACGGGTCAAACACATTGCAAAGATCAAAGATGAAACCGGCTACAATGCCGTTCCCGATCTTCCGGCGGCACAAGGCAGCGTTCATCACGTTGACGTCGTAAAGGCATTTCAAAAATTCTTAGGCCCTGATGATTATTTAACGTTGGATGCCGGTGCCAACCGCATTTGGACGACAAACAGTCTGCGCATTAAACACCCCGGCCAGCTGGTCGTTCCCGGCGGAATCGGCGGTATGGGCTGGGGCCCCCCGGCGGCGGCGGCCGTCAAATTGGTGCATCCGGAAAAACGTGTCACCAGTCTTGCCGGTGACGGTGGCTTTTCAACATCCATGCAGGTTTTATCGACCTGCATTCAGCAAGATTTATCGGTTGTCTTTGTAGTTTCAAACAATCAAGGGCTTGGCATGGTTCGCGACAATACCGGCGATAATCATGTCGCCGTTGATTTTGATAATGTTGATTTTGCCAAAGTCGCCGAAGGTTTTGGGTGCCGGGGCATGACCGTCACACAACCCGATCAAATTTGTGATGCCCTTGAAGAGGCTCACCGCGCCGGCGGCCCCGTCGTCGTTAATGTGAGTGTTGATCCCGAAGCAAGTCACCACTTAGCAATGGATGCATAAAAATCTAAGGAGAAAAGTATGAGCCGATTAGAAACATTAACCCCTGAGACGATGACGGAAGAACAGCGTAAAGTTCATGATGACATCGTTGCCGGACCGCGCGGCAAAATGACGTTGCCAATGAACGCTTGGCTGCGCAGTCCGCCATTTGCCGATGGCGCGCAAAACTTAGGGGCGTTCATCCGCTGGGGCTCAACCCTCGATGCCCGGCACGTCGAGCTCGCCATTCTCATTATGTTGCGCTATTGGACAGCACAACCGGCTTGGTATTCGCATGTTCAGCACGGCCTGAAAGCCGGTTTGGAGCTGGAAATCATTGACGCGATTAAGGAAATCAAACGGCCGGATTTCAAACGATCCGATGATGAGGCCTTGTTTGATTTTTGCGTTTCGCTCATTCTTGACCACGAAGTGCCCGACGAAGCTTATGATGCTGCCGTAAAAGAATTCGGGGAACGGGGCGTTATGGAGATCATCGGCGTGATCGGTTATTACTGCATCACATCGATGACCTTAAAGGCCTTTCGTGTTCCCATGCAGGAAGGTGTCGAACCTCAGCTTAAGGACTAGCTTTTCGTTTACGCGCCCTGGCTATCAACAAATTTTTCCAATTCAATTGTCGATTCGACAGAAACAAATCGGGCAGGCCCTTCAGTAACTTTTAATGAAATTTTGCTGCCTTTTGGAATCTCAATAACATCATCACGGCTACATTGCTGGCAATCGCCGTCAACACTGACTTCAAGACCGCCCCGCACCAGATAAATGAACCGTTCATGTTCACTGGTATGCAGGGGTTCTTCATGTCCCATGGGCATATCGCAAAAGCCAAAATTTAACCGTTCGCCCATGACACGGCGGATGGTTTTGGCCGAATTTGCCGGCGCGTCGAAGGAATCTATAATGTTGTAATAGGGTGTCCCAAAACCATCGAAAATGGCCGTGGATTTCTCCGGGTCTTTTTCTTCACCGGGCCATTCACCCTTGGCATGTTTCGCCCAGACTTCTTCTTCGACAGGCGGTGCATCCGGCAGCGGCTCATCAACGGCGGCGCCCACCATCGACCACGTCGGCTCTTTAATCGCGAGATAACACATATCCCCTTCTTCGGCGGCTTTGAGCTGATGCTGCGCGCTCGGCGGCACATGCATTAGTGTTCCCGGCATGATCATGCGGCGATCCTTGCCGCACAAAGCATTCGCTTTTCCTTCAAGGATGAAGATCATGTAATCATTAGGGTGATAATGGGCTACCGATCCCGTGCTGGTTTCTTTTCGAACGTGCGCAAAGTAAATATATTTTCCGACGATTTTTCGAGTTTGCCCCGTAGACAAATGAACCGCACGCGTCCGGGCTTCATAGTTTTCGAACCGGTGAAATGTCATCGTAGCCTCCCTCAGTTTTAATTTATTAATTCGTTATTTATTGATCGATTTTTTCTTCCAAATACGGCATCGAAATAACGGATGCGTAACGAACAGGTCCTTTCGTTACTTTAGCGGAAAATTTACTCCCTTTCGGAATCTCTAAAACGTCGCCGGGCTCACACGATTTGGCCTCACCGGCAATATCTGTCTCCAAATGTCCATTAATGAGATAGATAAATTCCTCATGGTCCGTTTTAGGACGCTCGATTTTAGTACCCTCCGGCATATCAGAAAACTCGAACGCGAGCCTCTGCCCCTCAACCCGCCGAATTCGATTTAATGAAATCGATGGCGCATCAAACGAATCAATCACCGGATAATAACAATGATTTAACCCGTCGAGTATCGCGGAAGATTGTTCAGGATTTTTTTCACCGCCCGGCCACTCCCCGGCGGCATATTGCTTAGCGACGTCTTCAACATCCGGCGCCTTATCTGGCAGAGCCTCATCTTCAGCAACACCCACCATCGACCAGGTTTGGTCTTTAATATAAAGATATTGCATATCTTCTTCTTCGGTTGCCTTAACGGAATGACGGGCGTTTGGCGGAATATGAACGAACGTGCCCGCGGGAACCACACGGCGATCCCGACCGACGACGATATTCGCCTTTCCTTTGATGACGAAAACAAGCAATTCGTTGGGGTGATAATGAAGCTCTGAACCGGTGCCCGCGGCCTTTGTGACATGGCAAAAGAACATGTACTGGCCTTCAATTTTACGGTTCTGTGCCGTTGTTAAGTGAATCGCGTGGGCACGTGCTTTATAATCTTCAAACCGGTGGTATGGCATAGAATGATCACTCCCTTTCACCGCTCATCATATACTCCTTTTAATCGATCGCAAATCCTGCGCCATATGCACATGGAACCCATCGGCAAAAAAACCGCATGATATAAACAAATTTTGCGTTTAAATTTAGATATTTAGTATACGCAGGCCGGTTAAGTGAGTTGATCCATGAATTCAACCAGCTTAATACACGTCTCCGCACCATGACGTTTCGTCATTTGCAGGCGGCCTGTTTCTGAAGACAGCACTTCACTCAAATCAGCAAATAAGTCTTTCAATAACCATTGAAATGTCGATTGGGTAAGCTGCAAACTCAGCAAGTCCTGCGCCGATATTTTTTCTGAAGCACCGGAATGATCGTTAACGAGGTCGACAAACCACGTGGCACTTTCATCGATGCTCTCCAAGTGAAGAGCTAAAGCCACTAAAGCATCAAGCGCCACATGCTGGGCATCTTTATCGCCGTAAATTTTATTCCAATCGATATTTTCTAAACTGCCATTGGCACGCTTGATGATTTCTTTCGTCATTTCCTGATAACGCTCTATCAGGCTGCGGCCCAGCAATATGTGGAGAACCGTAAAAAAACCGGGCAATACGGATCGGGATAATTGATGGTCGTCTTTAATGGCTTCGTGAGGATTAACGAGACGGTGTTCAAATGCGCGAACGATCAAGCGGCCGAAAAAATTTTCCCGCTTATCGTCTTGCACGCCGAGTGTGCGCAAAACCCTGAGATAGTCCTCAATGTCCATCTGTGTATGTTCAGTTTTATCGGCGGCTTTTGCTGGCTTTGGCTTTGCCTTAGCGGTTGTCGTCTTTTGGGCAACTTTGCCATGATCCGTTGCAGGTATAAAAAGTTCAGCAGGAGCCTCTTCGGCAGGCTGTGCTTTCTTTTGTAAGGAGGCCCCGGATTTATTCGCCATGGCGTTTCATTAACCTTCACGTCGTTTCGCTAAACCAAATTTCCAAGCAAAGTTCGATTTTGCCCGGATATGTCTACAGGGGTCCTATAAGCTAAATATATTAACAAATAATATAATTAGCACAATATATTGGGTCCGCATTGCCGAGCACGGGGCAATGAAGAAATCGTCTTTATTTTTTTTATGGAGAACCTGGCCGGGCCGATAATGTGCCATAAACCAACCGGTTTAGCGAACGAATTTCACAATAACAAACAAGACCAACGTAATTCCTTTCAATTTTAATCAAATTGAATGGAATTTTATATTTGTGATTCGACTTGCTTGACGATCCAAGTGATGAGCCCTAGCTTACACACGTCTCATAAACCGTCGGGACCGTGTGTACCCATGACTTCCTCCAAAGCCGCTTTGGCTACCATCCCTTCTGTCGATGCTATTCTGAGATTGCCGTCTATTGAAGCGCTCATTGACACCCATGGGCGAGCGCTTGTAACCGATGCAGCACGGACGACACTTTCGGACCTTCGAAAAAAAATAACGGCAGAAAACGAATCGTCACAAATCGCCACGGACGAAGAATCGATATCGGCGGTGATATCAAGATTGTTGAAATCTTGGTCCGAACCCAGCTTGCAAAATGTTTTCAATCTTACCGGCACGGTCCTGCATACAAATCTCGGCCGGGCTTTGCTACCCGAAGTCGCCATCGATGCCATGGTGGCGGCCGGCCGGCAAGCATCCAACCTGGAATTTAATCTCGCAACCGGCAAGCGCGGCGACCGGGACGATCACTTCAACGAAATTATTTGCCGCTTAACGGGGGCTGAAGACGCGACGGTTGTAAACAACAATGCCGCCGCTGTCTTATTATGCTTAAACACTTTGGCTCTTCGTAAGGAGGTGCCTGTGTCGCGCGGGGAATTGATCGAAATCGGCGGATCGTTCCGCATGCCCGATATTATGAGCCGGGCGGGCTGCAAACTGATTGAGGTCGGCACGACAAACCGGACCCATCTGAAAGACTTTGAAGGCGCAATCAACGAACGGACGGCGCTTTTGATGAAGGTTCACACCAGCAACTATGCCATTGAGGGTTTCACCAAGGCAGTGCCTGAAAAAGAATTGGCCTCTCTCGCGCACAAAAACGATATTCCGTTTATCGTCGATTTGGGTAGCGGCACCCTGACTGATTTAACCCAATTCGGCCTACCGCACGAACCGATGGCCCAGGAAACATTCGCTCAAGGCGCAGATGTCGTAACTTTCAGCGGTGATAAGCTTCTCGGCGGCCCTCAAGCCGGCATTATCGCCGGGCGGGCCGATCTGATCGCAAAAATTAAAAGCAATCCGATGAAACGGGCGATGCGACTCGATAAAGTTACGATTGCCGCCCTCACCGCCGTGCTGCAGCTATATTTGAATCCCGAAAAATTAGCGGAACGCTTGCCGACAATTAGATTACTTTCGCGGCCCCAGGATGAAATCAATAAACTTGCTGTTCAAGTACAACCGCATTTGCAAGATTGGCTTGGCCCCGATTTTCATACCACCATTGAGGATTGCCACAGCCAAATCGGCAGTGGCTCCCTGCCCTTGGCAAAACTGCCAAGTGCTGCTCTCGTTATTCGTTCTAAGGAGGGCAAACGAAAATCGGGTGCCTTGATGCGCCGTCTTGCCGATGCTCTGCGGAAACTCCCCTGCCCGGTGATCGGCCGCATTCAGGACAATGCGTTATGGCTCGATCTGCGCTGTCTTGAAGATGAAGAAGGATTTGCCGCTCAGCTTTCCGCCAAACATGTTCCCATCGAGACGCAATCATGATTGTCGCAACGGCAGGACATATCGATCACGGCAAAACACTACTGGTCAAAGCCCTGACCGGGGTCGAAACGGACCGGTTACCGGATGAGAAGCGTCGCGGCCTGACGATCGACCTTGGCTTCGCTTACCAAGATATCGGCCAAAAAGACATCTTGGGGTTTGTCGATGTCCCTGGCCATGAAAAATTCGTCCGCAACATGCTGGCCGGTGTCACCAATATTGACTTTGCTCTTCTTATTGTTGCCGCCGATGATGGCGTGATGCCGCAAACGATTGAACACTTAGAAATTCTCAATTTACTGGGCATCAATAACGGCGCTATCGTCATCACAAAAATAGACCGTGTTGAAAAAAACCGCGTTAACGAAGTCGATGATGAAATCGAACAGTTGTTACAAGGTTCAACATTGCAAAACGCTCCGGTTTTTTATGTCTCAGCGTTGACAGGCGATGGCATCGAGACACTTAAATCTTATTTATATGAGACCGCCGAAACAACCGAACAACGGCAATCCAAGGGTCACTTTCGTCTCGCCGTTGATCGTTGCTTCACGCTATCCGGTGCAGGCCTTGTCATCACCGGGTCCGTCTTTTCCGGTGAAGTACACAATGGTGATCAACTCATTGTTTCGCCGCACGGCATGCCGGCGCGGGTTCGCAGCCTACATGCCCAAAACCAGGAATCCGATACAGGGCACGCCGGGCAACGTTGCGCCCTGAATATCACGGGGCGCGACCTCAAAAAATCAGCCGTGCAACGTGGCGATTGGATTGTCTCTAAGCCCGCGCACATCCCCTCCGACCGCATCGATGTTTATGTGAAGGTACTGGCCGGAGAATCCAAACCGATCCGCCATTGGACCCCTGTGCATATCCATATAGGTGCCGCCGACATATCGGGACGAGTCGCAATACTAGAAGGCGGCTCAATCCCTTCGGGAGGGACCGGCTACGCTCAGCTGGTCTTGGATGAAAAAACCAATGTTCTTTTTGGGGACCGTTTCATCTTACGCGATCAATCTGCACGCCGGACGATCGGCGGAGGATATATACTCGATCCCTTCGCACCCAAACGCGGTCGAGCCCGGCCCGAGCGCCTCGAACAGCTGTTAGCAATGGATGACAAAGATCCAAAAACCGCTTTGGTTAAACTTTTAGAAGTTTCACCAAAAAGCATCCAAGTGAATCAGTTCCTTGCCGCACGCGGCATTACGGAAGCAGAGGAAAATATCATCACAGAACCGGCGGATACGGTCATATTCGGATCTGATGAAAATCGCTTTGCCGCATCGAAAAATCATTGGGATGAATTAGGCGAAGAAATTAATGCCGTATTGAAAAAATGGCACAAAGAACGGCCAGAGAGCCCCGGGTTAACAGTTGAACAGATCAGAAAACGCCTGAGCATCCGTCAAATCGCCGGCGCGCTTGAAGCCGCCATTGAAACACGGGTTGCTGAAAAACATTTAACCCGTCATAGCGAGCTGATCAGCGTGGCAGGGCACAGGCCAGCCATTCCACCGCAAGAAGAGGCGCTGTGGAAACGCGTTCAACCGATCCTCGAAGAGGCCGGCATCAGACCGCCGACGGTCCGCGAGCTCGCAAACGATCTCGACATGAAACCCGATCAATTGCAAAAATTTCTGGACCGTACCGCCCGGCGGGGGCTCGTTCAATCCGTCGCGAAAAACCGGTATTTCACGTTGAACGCGCTGAATGAGCTGGGGTCCATGGCACAGGAGTTATCCGAAGCCAACAACGGCGGGGCTTTCAACGCTGCCGCATTTCGCGACCGCTCGGGGATCGGCCGCAATCTAACGATCGAATTGCTTGAACACTTCGACAAGGTTAAATTGACCAAACGCCAGGGAGACCTGCGCACTGTCGTTCAACCCGTCGATAAAATTTTCCCGACACCTACGGAGACTCCATAAATGCCGGGAAAAATTTTGAATGAATTCAGGAAGGGAATCGGGCCCGGTGGCTCGGACGGACTTCAAATTTTAAAGCCCTGTTTTTACTGATTCACACCAGTTAACACATTCTTTTATTTTCAATATGTTAGCTGGTTACTTGTGCCTTCATTTACCCTCTAAAACTACCCCTTTCTAATCCGTTGGGTGCCAATTTACTCATTATTATCTAATAACGCAGCCACCCAAATATCAGGCGCGTTTTTGAATGATGAATTCAGAAAGGAGTTAGCTATGCCGACAGAAACTACCCGAAAGAAGCTTTATAATGAAGTCTGGGAACGGCCAATGGTTAAAGTCGCTGCCGATTATGGTATTTCTGATGTTGTACTGAAAAAGATTTGCAAAAAATTCAACATTCCAGTGCCTGGCCGCGGCTATTGGGCCAAACTAGCTGCTGGTAAATCAGTAAGCCGTATTCAATTACCTCCAATCGGCGGGGATGATGGAAAAATCATAATTTCTGGCATGCCTAAGAGCCAATTGCCGACAAACGTAATCGAAGCTAAATATCAAGCTGAAATATTTGAAAGTTTGAACGACAATAATATCGATGTCGAAGGTTTTTACTACCCGACCCACTCCTTAATAACAAAAACTAGAAATAAGCTGGAAAAACGTAAGGCTGACAAACAGGGTCTGGTCCACCTTCATAATAAATCAGATTTTTGGCTTTCCATATCTCCTGCCAGCCTTGATCGCGTTGCAATATTTCTAAATGTATTTGTTCACGAATCTGAAAACAAAGGGTTTCAGTTCAAACCCCATGATGATGGGTTAAATATTGTTGTCAATAATGAATCCATAAGCCTTTCTATCGAAGAAAAGCTCGATAAGTCTCCACATGAACTTACAGAAAAGAGATCAATAAAATAAACAGGTGGGATAAGCGACATAGTTATCTTGATGAAAGTCCCTGGAAATCCAGCGCAAGGTTGAGAGATAACAACATCTCTAAATGGAATTACACGTCAAACGGTAAACTCGTGATAAAACTGGATCAATACTATAACGATGGCATTCGCCGGCGTTTCTTTGATGCAAAAATACAAAAAATTGAAAGTCATCTAAACAACATAATGGTTTCCCTTGTGGCCTGCGCAGCGGCCGCACATGAAAGAAAAATTGAAGCTGAACGCCGCCACCAAGAGTATTTGGTTGAACAGGCCAAGAGAGAAGAAAACCGTCGGAAACAGGAAATCGAGGAAATTCGAGTCAAATTTTTGGTGAAACGTTTAGATGAATGGAAGGACCTTCAGAGTATTAAAGCTTTTATCACTGATGTCGCTAAAACAGCGCCTGATATGCCTGAAGGCGAACGGCAAGCTGTATTAAACTGGGTTGACTGGGCCCAGGATTATGCGGAAAGACTAAACCCGATTAACCGCTATTATTTTGACCTAGAAAAAATCGATAAATTAAAGTCTTGGGAATTGAGTTAGAAACGACCCCTGGGATTTACCAGCTCTTGGGTAACTTAAAAGATCGACTCAGTGTGAAATGTGACAAATGCATTGAATTGATACCCGAATATGATCCAAGGCGATCAATCAATTGACAGGTTAGAAAACCTTATTGTGATCCCTGCCCTCGCCGCCATGGGACTCTTTCTTTCTCATCATCAAGAGTAACTCATAGACAATTAGCCCACCACCTATGCCGCCAACTCCATAAAGGATAAGCACGCGTACGATTTGCTCCATGGCGTGCTTTGTAGGTGTTAATACGACTAAACCCTGATCTAAAACGGCAACAACTGCTATTCCCAATAAGGCGAAGAAATACATCAGGGGATCGTGTTTCATTTTTTCAGTCATCCTTAAGCTACCTTATACGAAGTGCCATACATCAATAGCGTAGTGGGCAATGATGGGCGGAATGATAGAGCGTGTTGAAATAAATAATACCATAAGAATAACACCACTGACAAAGGCCCCAACAACATTAGGCACTCCATTTGACCAATGCGTTAAGGCGAATATAAGTGATGAGGCAATAGTGAGAATGGTTGAACTGCTCGTAAATTGCTCGATCACCCCCCTTAATACGCTTCGAGAAGAAAATTCTTCAGCAAATGCATTAAGTGCTAACCCAAAAGTGAGATCGATCCAGTAAAGGGGTGCAGAATTAACCCCTGGGTACGTAAACAGCGCTGTGCCTGGTATGAGATTTACAAGCGGTTGGCGGATAACAAATTCAACTGCAAAAAGCAGAACAATAGCAATCAGTGTGAACAATGCTGATTTGATGATGGGTGCTCTTGATTGCCCTTCATCTCCTCGTATCCAGTTGAACGATTGTTTTACATATTCCCGGAAGCTCGGCATCAATAAAACAATCGCAAGAACCAATGCCTTGGATATGTAATCAGCCAGCAGCCACTGCTCTGGTGTTTCGGCTGAAATGTAGAAAACGTCATTAATATAAAGTGGTGCAAATAAGAGCCCCAATAAGGCAATTTCTTGGCTGCGAGAAGGAGCTTGGCGTGGCATGTTCTACTTCTGTTTTATATTTGTTCTCAAATTTGTACTAACTATGTTCTTTGTTCTCATGCAAATCATACAAATTGAATTATGACTTAATTATCAACCGAATCTATACAAAAGTATAAGTTTCAATGGTTTACGCCAGAAATTTATAGCTACTTTTTGCGTTTATCTTTTCCTGAAAAATTTTTCTTAAATTGCCTTCGCCGGTCCGGGCCGATGTAAGTGATGTTGCTGTCACAGTCCCTTATTACGATGAAATTTTTTAATTGATCGCCAGACAAAAAGTTCATCATTCCTTTTGGTTGCTTTTCACCAATGACAAGCAGATCCATTGAAATTCCAAAATACTGACTAAGGGCAATCAAAGTTAAGATGCTTGGTTCTCGCTCTCCACGCTCATATTTTAAAATGGTATCTGTTCTGAGCCCGATAACTTCGGCAATATCTTTTGCGGTCAATCGATGACGTTCGCGGAGCTTGCGAAGGTTTACACCAAATCGCTCAGAAGCTGCTTTTTCAGGGGTAGCCCTTTTTTTTGCCATCAGCTTATTTTGACATCTACAAATGAGAACATTTCAACAATACAAAATGTCTGGTTTATAGCCAACCTTTTCCGCCTTCAGTAAGGTTCTTCAAAAATTCATGGGAGGCAACTATGGACCGAATTGAGCTGATCAACCGAGGCAAGGAGTATTATCTGCAGGCAACAATCCCCGATGATCTGATTGAAGAAATTGGAAAGCCAGTTATAGAAATTCCCCTTAATACAACTGACATTGTGCTCGCACGGGATCGGTTCTTCGTTGAGCGGCTTAAATTGGCGCAATCAATACGTGCTGGGAGGAAGCTTTTTGACCTAGAAGAATTAAATACGGCATTCGGCCAGGATATTAGCAAGCTATGCAAAAAGCTGTTCAATGACAAAGTCAAAAAACTTTTATGGGAGCAAGGCCGAAACTTAGAGCTTGAAATTAAAAATTGGCAAAATGACCTTTATGCTAATGAGTGGTCAGACAAGAACAACAAGTCAGTATTGGAAATTCTATCTGACATTGGGATGATATTACCCTGTGAATCTTTATGTTTTGAGCTTGCCCGCAAACAGATAGCCCGAACTATTTTATCCGCATTGACGCTTGCCGAGAATCTCAAGAGCGGTGGAGATGAAATTGATGCTGAACTAACTCAGCTTATATCGTTACCCGATAAGACTGATCCACAGGACAGGTCCGTTGTTCCAATTGAACGTGAAATTGACATTACCGTAGATCAAATGATTGAGCTTTTTTTAAGCGAAAAGCGTATGAGGTGGGCGAACCCTGACGCGCTAGGCACTTATAAAATTGCGTTTAGGGCCTTACGGGAAATTGTCGGGGCTGAACGAAAGATTAAGCACATTACCCGAGCCGATGGGATCCGAATGCAAGACATTCTGTCACGTATTCCCAAAAACCCTACACACCTTTACCCACACTTAACGCTTGAACAAGCAGCCAAACAAGCAGAAACCGAAGGCATTGAATCGATAACAAAACGCTCTTCAAGAGGACATCTTATAAAAATATGCTCAATTCTGAATTGGGCCGTGAAAGCCCTTTATTTAAGTGCAAATCCATTAAGGGGCTTTGGGTCATCTTTAAAAGGTGAAATGAGTGTGCGCCGCTGGCGGCCATTTACGATTGGTGAAATGAATGAATTATTTCAATCACCAGTTTTCACAGGGTGCAAAAGCGACCGTTACCCTTTGGAGGCCGGAGAATACAAAGTTACCGATAGCCGGTATTGGGTTCCCTTGATTGCGCCATGGACCGGAATGCGCCTCATGGAAATTTGCCAATTAGAGGAATCCGATATTCAAATTCATGCCGGTATCGATGTGATCAGTGTTTCAAAAGTATCCCTCGAAGGTGAAGGAGATGACACCAAAGCTGTTAAGTCAGAGGCCGGCAATAGGTTAATTCCAATACACCCTGAACTTGTTAAGCTTGGGTTCCTTGATTTTGTTAAAGAAAGGCGGAAGACTGGGAAAATTAGATTATTTCCGGAGGTTTCCCTTTATAAAAACCGCCGTTACGTTACGTCATTTAGCCCTTGGTTTCGGCGTGTCTTGAACAGCCTCGGCTATAAAGACAAGCGTTTAGTTTTCCATTCTTTCAGGCACAGCTTTCGTGATGCCCTAAGAGAGGGGGAAGTTAACCAAGAGGCCGTTTGGAAACTTGGCGGCTGGAGCCCGAATAGCCGCGGCACTGATGCACACTATGGGGAAGGCTTAAGTGTTAAGTCACTTTATAAGGCGATCAAAAATATTGAGTATCCTGTGTTGGAAGTTTCACATTTATACCGAGAAGATTTAGATGCATTCAATACCGAGAACACAGGCCCATTTACTGTTACGCGGTACAAAAACATGGGTAAGGGTGTTTGGCAAGTTGAGTAATTCACAAATGCTTTTCAATTTCTTATGGCATGGAGTTATCACCCGAGGACAGAAAACTAACAATGAGATCTTTAGATTGTTCAGATCGGCCTTAATACATTGCAAACTCCCCTGAACCTTTATTTCCAGGACCTACAGGTCGGGCAGCTTCGATACCAAGTTGGCGGAGAATTAGAATTTATCTATCACACTGACTGGCTTGGGTGGGAACATGCATTCCCTGTTTCACTTTCTCTACCACTCAAAGCGAAACCGCATATTGGCAATAATGTTACAACTGTGTTTGACAATCTCCTTCCAGATAAGGTCGAGACTCGTCTTAGATTGTCAGAGATTGTCGAGGCAAATGGGTATGATGTTTACAGTCTCTTAGCCAAGATTGGGCGTGATTGTGCGGGAGCAATACAGCTACTCCCTGAAGGTGAAGAGCCAACTTCAAATGAAGCTGTCAAAGGCCGATCGATAGATGATCAAAACATTGCTGAAATGTTAAACAATCTTTCGACGCTATCATTAGGAATTGGCCCTAGTGAGGATTTCAGAATCACATTAGCCGGGGCCCAAGAAAAAACAGCCTTATTATTTTGGAAGGATAAATGGCATATTCCAGAACAAGCAAGCCCGACAACGCATATTATCAAGCCTGAAATAGGAATTCTAAACAATGGGCTCAACCTAACCCAAAGTGTTGATAATGAATTTTTTTGTTTAACTTTATTAAAAAATTTTGGGATTCCGACTGCAAATGCAAAAATTTGTGTATTTCAAAAGAAAAAAGCATTAGCAGTCGAAAGATTTGATCGAACCTGGAAGGACGACAACTGCCTCCTCCGTTTGCCACAAGAAGATTGTTGTCAGGCTTTATCTGTGCCTCCTATGACAAAATACCAAGCTGATGGTGGCCCTAGTATGAAACGAATCCTCAATCTTCTTAAGAGCAGCGATAAACCTAAAAGGAATCAAAAATTATTTTTAAAAACGCAAATAATGTTTTGGTTAATAGGAACACCTGACGGCCATGCTAAAAATTTTAGCTTAATGTTAAAACCTGGCGGAAACTTTTCATTAGCTCCAATATACGATGTCATGTCGGTTCAACCTGCAATTGATCAACAACAACTCAGGTTAAATCAAGTCAAGTTAGCAATGTCAGTTGGGAATCGTCGGCACTATGTGATTGAAGAAATAGTTTCCCGACATTTCGAACAAACAGCTATCGCGACAGGGAATAACCCAAGACTTATTTCAAAATTACTCGAAGAGATAAAAGACAAGAAAAAACAGGCAATATCGGCAACATTCAACGCTTTGCCAAGCAACTTTCCTATGAAAATTGCCGACTCAATCATAAATAGTCTTGAAAAACGACTTTACCAACCGTAACCCAAACCACAAAAACTGGACAAACCCAATTCCGCTATGCGCTGGGAAACTCCCTCATTAAACGTTTATAAGCACAGCAACACAATGAAAGGGCTTATAGGTTATAAATTATTATATTGCTCTCTGATCGAATCTAAACTGCCGCATAACGTCACTTATGGAAAATCGGCTGCTCTAACTTCCGATAATCATCAACGCACGCACACACGCAGCAAGAAACAAAATTTATCGGAGGCAAATTGATTGGTCTTCAGATCACCTAATGTAAGTGAGATAACCGAGCACCAACATAACCAGCACTACCGTTTCCGAACAGATTAAAACAAACGCTTTGCCACCGACTGTTGACAGGGCCT
>Ga0181585_10003013_pt1 | contig 14840 bp, 10 predicted proteins | sample 071ome_29_FD_132469 | JGI IMG/M metagenome (GOLD analysis project Ga0181585, IMG submission 132469) | Coastal salt marsh microbial communities from the Groves Creek Marsh, Skidaway Island, Georgia - 071407BT metaG (megahit assembly) | ecosystem: Environmental > Aquatic > Marine > Intertidal... | reverse complement strand
CAAATGGAAGCCGAAAGCAAAATAATTCGGGTTACAGAATTCATCACAGTAGGCGAAATTGCAACGATGATGGATATCAGCTCAACAGAAATTATTTCTGCCTGTATGTCATTGGGAATTATGGTCACCATGAACCAACGCTTGGATGCTGAAACCCTGAGCATTGTTGCCGAAGAGTTTGGCTATCAGGTTGAATTTGTCAAAACAGAACTCGAAGAAAATATAGAAGATGAGGCCGACAAAGAAGAAGACCTTCTAACCCGCGCACCTATCGTTACAGTAATGGGTCACGTTGATCATGGAAAAACATCTTTGCTCGACTTTATACGTGAAGAAAATGTAATCGCCGGTGAGTCAGGAGGGATTACCCAGCACATCGGAGCCTATTCGGTGAGTTTAAAGGACGGCCAACGTATTACCTTCTTAGACACCCCAGGCCACGAAGCCTTTACCGCAATGCGTGCACGAGGAACTCAGGTTACCGATATTGCTATTATTGTAGTCGCTGCAGATGATGATATCATGCCGCAAACCAAAGAAGCTATTAGTCACGCTCAAGCAGCAAGCGTACCCATAATTTTTGCCATCAATAAAATTGATAAACCCACAGCCAATCCGGATAAGATCAAGGAAGCTTTGGCAGGGATGAACCTTTTGGTCGAAGACTGGGGAGGGAAAATCCAATCACACGACATCTCAGCCCTCAAAGGAACAGGTGTCAACGAATTGCTAGAAAAAGTGCTTTTAGAAGCAGAAATTTTAGAACTTAAAGCCAATCCAAATCGCAAGGCCAAAGGAACAGTTGTTGAAGCCTACCTCGATAAAGGCCGCGGATATGTATCGACCATTTTGGTGCAAAATGGAACACTCAAGATAGGAGACTACCTCTTGGCAGGTAAACACAGTGGTAAGGTAAAAGCCATGTTCGACGAACGCGGAAAAAACCTAACCGAAGTGCCCCCATCAACACCTGTATCTGTACTAGGGCTGGACGGAGCACCTCAAGCGGGCGATTCTTTTAATGTATTGGAAGACGAAAAAGAAGCCAAACAAATTGCAGCCAAAAGAACCCAACTCTTAAGAGAGCAAAATGTGCGCACTCAAAAGCACATTACCCTCGATGAAATTGGAAGACGTATCGCCCTTGGAGACTTCAAAGAGTTGAACATTATCCTAAAGGGAGATGTTGACGGTTCTGTAGAGGCACTGACCGATTCCCTTCAAAAATTATCAACCGAAGAAATTCAAGTAAACATCATTCACAAAGGTGTTGGAGCAATCACAGAATCTGATGTGCTCTTGGCAACTGCTTCAGATGCTATTGTTATTGGGTTCAATGTCAGACCTACAGGAAACAGCCGCGAATTGGCCGAAAAAGAAGCTATTGATATCCGTTCTTACTCCATCATCTATGACGCAATCAACGATGTTAAAGATGCTATGGAAGGGATGTTGTCACCAGACCTCAAAGAAGAAATCACAGGAATGGCCGAAATCCGCGAAACCTATAAAATCTCAAAAGTGGGTACCATTGCAGGATGTATGGTGCTAAGTGGTAAAATTTTCCGTAATTCAGGAGTACGACTTATACGCGATGGTGTTGTGATCTACACAGGTGTATTGGATTCACTCAAACGCTTTAAGGACGATGTCAAAGAGGTTGCCAAAGGTTATGATTGTGGACTTCAAATCAAAAACTACAACGAAATTAAAGAAGGAGATCAAATCGAGTGCTTTAAAGAAGTAGCAGTTAAAAAGACGTTATAAACCCGTTTTGGGTTCTAACAAAAAGGCTTCTCTAAATGTCTTTTTTAAAATATTGAGCTGCTCGAGTGCATCAAGGTATTTTTTGAAAGGCCCAACTTGCACCTTATAATTGGGTGTTTCAAAGCTCATTTTTACTTCCAATTCAGGGTCAAGTTCTTGAACTTCTTCCATGATTTCAGTAGCCTGATCATAGGTGCCATAATACAGTTGAATCATATAGAATTCATTCGCAAATTGTTCACGATTGGCCTCAATTTTCAACATTAATGCTTTTGAGATCAAGCTATCTTGTTTAACCTCCACAAGGGCCTCTTGGCCCCAAATAACATCCGATGTGGTGACGCTAATTAGAACAAATAGAAGCCATTTTGTCGCTTTTCTTTTCATAATACAAAGGAATACATTTTATCACATTTTACCCATAATTTAAACAGAACAAAAACCTTATTTAGAACAAATATAAATTAGACATATTGTGAGTGCTAATATTTTTACAATAACAATGCTATACTTACTTTTGTGTGATTTTAGAAAGGAACTTTGTTAGATATCACTTATATATTCAACATGAAACAGGGGTTAAGCCAACGCATAACCAGAGGTTTCCACTCATTTCTACTTGTAACGCTACTTCTAGGAGCTACTACTCAATCTTTTGCTCAAGAGCCAGACGTTGAAGCCGGAAAAAAACTCTTCAACGCCAACTGTGCTGCTTGCCATAAACTCAACAAAAAAGCGGTAGGACCAGCACTTAGAGGTGTATCACAAAAGTATGATAAAGAGTGGTTATACAGCTGGATCAAAAACAGTGCCGCAATGATCAAAGCTGGAGATGCACAAGCCATTGCTATTTGGGAAGAATATAACAAAACAGCCATGACTGCTTTTCCACAACTTTCCAATGCAGACATTGACAACATCATTGCCTATACTGATTATACACCACCCGCAGCTGCAGCAGCAGCACCAACTGCCGGAGGAGCTGTTAGTGCAAACACATCTGGGATCAGCAACGACCTTGTATTGGCTGCCTTGACACTGGTTTTCTTGTTGTTGGTTGTGATGCTTTTCTTAGTGCAAAAAACACTCATTAAGATTGCCAAAGCAAGTGGTGTAGCACTCGAAATCAAAGAAAAACCCGAACGCACCCCAATCTGGAAAGCGTTTGTTCAAAATCAATTTTTGGTTTTTGTTTCTGTAGTTTTCTTATTATTGAGCAGTGCCTATTTTGCATATGGTTATTTGATGCAGGTTGGTGTGGACCAAGGCTACATGCCCGTTCAGCCCATTCATTATTCACACAAAATACACGCTGGGGATAACCAGATCGAATGTAAATATTGCCACTCTTCTGCTCGCGTATCCAAGCACTCCGGCATTCCTTCTCTCAATGTATGTATGAACTGTCACAAGAACATTGCAGAATACAATGGTGAAGAAGATTTAGAAAATGGCTACACCAAAGATTTTTATACCAAAGAAATCAAAAAACTATATGCAGCCGTAGGATGGGATGAAGAAAACCAACGATATACGGGCGAAAGCAAACCTGTTAAGTGGGTCCGTATTCATAACCTACCTGATTTTGTTTACTTCAATCACGCCCAACACGTTGAGGTTGGACAGATTGAATGTCAAACATGTCATGGCCCAGTAGAAGAAATGGAAATTATGTACCAATATGCTCCACTAACCATGGGTTGGTGTATCAACTGTCATCGTGAAACAAACGTGAAAGTAGAGAGCAATGAGTACTATGCAAAAATACACGAAGAACTCTCCAAAAAGTACGGTGTTGAAAAACTGACCGTTGCTCAAATGGGTGGTTTGGAATGTGGTAAATGTCATTATTAAACGCGCAAGAAGAACGTATATGTCACAAAATAAGACCTATTGGAAAAGCGTTGATCAACTGGATCCTCAAAACGAGATGGTTCAAAAGTTGGAACAAAACGAATTTACCGAACATTTGCCTGTTAATGAGTTTTTGACCGACCAAAAGCAACTGGAAGACAGTGCTACCAGTCGTAGAGATTTTCTCAAATACGTAGGCTTTAGTACCGCTGCGGCCACCTTGGCTGCTTGTGAAGGCCCTGTCATCAAATCAGTTCCTTATGTGGTACAGCCCGAACAAATTATTCCGGGTATTGCCAATTATTATGCTACTACCATAGCAGATGGATTTGATTTTGCCAGTATTCTTGTCAAAACGAGAGAAGGCCGCCCCATCAAAATAGAAAACAACTCCGATGCACCATCTTTCGGAACTGCCAATGCCCGTGTGCATGCTTCTGTGTTGTCACTTTATGACACCAAGCGTCTTCAAGGTCCGAAATCAAATGGCGCGGAGATTAGCTGGGATGATTTTAAATTGCAGGTAGGTGCAAAACTCAAAGCCCTAGCCGCAACGAACAAGCCCGTCGTATTGCTAACACAGACCTTGGCAAGTCCGACTACCCATAAAATTATTAACGATTTCATCGGGGCATATCCCAATGTTAAACATATTATTTACGATACAGTATCTTCTTCAGAAGCCCTCGATGCCTTCGAAAATGTTTATGGAACGCGAGCACTCGCGTCTTATGACTTTTCAGAAGCTGAAACAATCGTGTCAATTGGAGCAGATCTAATTGGTGACTGGCAAGGCGGTGGCTTTGAAAGTAGCTATGCCAAAAGCCGCGTGCCGAAGGGACATCATGGTACAGCTAAGATGTCACACCATATACAGTTCGAATCCAATATGTCACTTTCTGGAGCAAACGCCGATGTCCGCGTACCAGTAACTCCTGCAATGCAGAAGAACGTATTGGCTCACCTGTATGCCGAGCTTACCAATACAGCCATTAGTGGTTCACTACCTGCAGATTTGGCACGAGCCGTTTCTAAAGCAGTAGCTCGTCTCCGTGCTTCAAAGGACAAAGCTGTTGTCACTTGTGGTATAGAAGATGTTGCCGCACAAGAACTCGCCATTGCCATCAATCAGTATTTAGGCAGTGTGTGTTTCCAACCCAACAAACCCTTATTTCACCGTCAGGGAAATGCGACACATGTTGGGCAATTGATTGATGACCTTCTAGCAGGAAACTTAGGCGGTTTGATTACCGTTGGTGTAAATCCTGTACTCACTGCACCCAATGGGTCAAAATTGGAAGACGCCATCAAAAAATTAGATCTTTCAGTAGCGTTTTCAATTAAAGAAAACGAAACGGCGGTTGCTTCTCAATATACGGGAGCCACCCCACATTATTTAGAATCTTGGGGTGATTATCAAATGGCAGCAGGGCACTACGCACTTGCTCAGCCAACCATCCGTCCATTGTTTGATACGTTACAGTTTCAAGATGTGTTACTGAGCCTAACAGGTTCGTCAACGTCTTATTATGAAGCGATCAAAAGCCACTGGCAAGAAATTATACTTGCGGATCAGTCTTGGAGTCAAGCACTTCACGATGGATTTGTAATCACAAATACGGTTTCAAATTATAGCGCCACTCCAATTGCGACGGCTGCTCACGTAAGAAGCCTAAACGCTGCAGAAGAAAGTGGTATGTCACTTGTGCTTTATACCAAAACAGGTATGGGTGATGGTCAACAGTCAAACAACCCTTGGCTGCAAGAGTTTCCTGATCCGATCACTCGAATTAGTTGGGACAATTATTTGACCATTTCGCAAGAAGACGCAAAGCGTTTGGGGCTCAAAAATGTCAATGTTGCCAACGGTGCACTTAACGGAAGTTATGCCAATGTATCCGACGGACAGACTACACTAACGGTACCTGTTCTTGTTCAGCCAGGGCAAGCACCCGGATCTGTTGGGCTTGCTGTCGGTTATGGACCCAAGCTTGGATCGCAAGAAGAAATGCAAGTTGGTGTAAATGCCTATCCGTTTTATAAAAACTTTAAATCTGTACAACGTGTAGAAATCACACCTGCAGATGGCTATCATGAGTTTGCTTGTGTTCAATTACACAACACACTTATGGGGCGTGGAGACATTGTAAAAGAGACCACCTTAGAAATCTTTAATACTAAGGACAAACACTACTGGAATGCCATTCCTGAAGTTTCCAAAAATCATATCGAAATGCCCGTTACTTCGCCAGAAGTAGATATGTGGCAAGAATTTGATCGTTCTATCGGACATCATTTCAATCTTTCTATTGACCTTAATGCTTGTACTGGTTGTGGTGCTTGCGTTATTGCTTGTCATTCTGAAAACAATGTTCCGGTAGTAGGAAAACGTGAAATGCGCAAATCTAGAGATATGCACTGGTTACGTATAGATCGCTATTATTCTTCGGAGACGACCTTTGAAGGGGACAATACAACCAAAGAAAATATCTCAGGATTGGGAGACTCCCTAACCACCTTTGGTGAGATGGAACAAGCTGCTGCCAATCCGCAAGTGGCCTTCCAACCCGTAATGTGTCAACACTGTAACCATGCGCCTTGTGAAACTGTATGCCCAGTAGCGGCAACTTCACACGGCCGTCAGGGGCAAAATCACATGGCCTATAACCGTTGTGTCGGAACACGTTATTGTGCCAACAACTGCCCGTATAAAGTACGTCGTTTCAATTGGTTCTTATACAACAAAAATGACGAGTTTGACTATCATATGAACAACGATCTTGGTCGTATGGTCCTCAATCCCGATGTAGTGGTTCGCTCTCGAGGAGTCATGGAAAAATGCTCTATGTGTATCCAAATGACACAAAAAACAATTTTGGATGCCAAACTCGAAGGGCGTGAGATAAAAGATGGAGAATTCCAAACAGCATGCTCTAAGGCTTGTGGCACCGGAGCAATGGTCTTTGGAGACATCAATGACAAACAAAGCAAAGTGGCTGCGTTAAAAGAAAGTGATCGAATGTATCATTTGTTAGAGCACGTAGGAACAAAACCTAACGTGATGTATCAAGTGAAAGTACGTAACACAGAGGCATAATTTAATTGTAAGAAAAATTAGTCGTATGGCATCGCATTACGAAGCACCGATAAGAAAACCATTAGTAACCGGAGACAAGTCCTACCATGACGTCACGGTTGATGTTGCGGCTCCTGTAGAAGGGCAAGCCAACCGTCAATGGTGGATTGTTTTTGGAATTGCCCTAACCGCATTTTTATGGGGTTTGGGTTGCATCATTTATACCATTTCTACAGGAATTGGTACATGGGGTCTCAACAAAACAGTAGGTTGGGCTTGGGACATTACCAACTTTGTATGGTGGGTAGGTATTGGACACGCAGGGACACTGATCTCTGCGGTACTTTTACTTTTTAGGCAAAAGTGGCGAATGGCAATTAACCGCTCTGCAGAAGCCATGACTATTTTCTCCGTAATCCAAGCAGGTTTATTTCCCATCATTCACATGGGGCGCCCATGGTTGGCCTACTGGGTACTTCCGATTCCTAACGGGTTTGGATCGTTATGGGTCAACTTCAACTCGCCATTGTTGTGGGACGTATTTGCCATTTCTACCTATCTCTCCGTAAGTTTGGTATTCTGGTGGACAGGGCTCTTACCAGATTTTGCAATGATTAGAGATCGTGCAGTACGCCCGTTCCAAAAGAAAATTTACAGCCTATTGAGTTTTGGCTGGACTGGTCGCGCCAAAGATTGGCAACGTTTTGAAGAAGTCTCTTTGGTCCTGGCAGGACTTGCTACCCCTTTGGTACTTTCGGTACATACGATTGTATCTTTTGACTTTGCAACTTCGGTCATCCCCGGATGGCACACAACGATATTCCCTCCCTATTTTGTGGCGGGGGCGATCTTCTCCGGATTTGCCATGGTCAATACCTTATTGATCATCATGCGGAAGGTTTCTAATTTAGAAAATTATATTACCGTGCAACACATCGAATTGATGAACATCGTTATCATGATTACGGGTTCTATTGTTGGTGTAGCATATATAACAGAGCTTTTCATCGCTTGGTATTCTGGCGTAGAATACGAACAATACGCCTTTTTGAATCGCGCTACCGGACCTTACTGGTGGGCATACTGGGCAATGATGACCTGCAATGTGTTTTCACCACAATTTATGTGGTTTAAGAAATTGAGAACAAGTATTATGTTCTCCTTTATTATCTCAATTGTTGTTAATATCGGTATGTGGTTCGAACGATTTGTAATTATCGTGACTTCTTTGCACCGTGATTATCTTCCTTCCTCATGGACGATGTTTTCACCAACCTTTGTAGATATCGGAATCTTTATTGGAACCATCGGATTCTTCTTTGTTCTTTTCTTGTTGTACGCAAGAACCTTCCCAGTGATCGCTCAGGCAGAAGTGAAGACCATTTTGAAATCCTCCGGAGAAAAATATAAAAAATTAAGAGACGGAAATGAGTAATCAAGTAATACACGCTTTATACGACGATGACGATGTGCTGTTGAGTGCTGTCAAAGCTGTTGTCAAAGACAAGCATCATATTGAGGAAGTTTACACCCCGTTTCCAGTCCACGGATTGGACAAGGCAATGGGTCTCGAAGAAACACGTATTTCGATAATGGCCTTTATCTATGGGTGCATAGGACTCAGCGTTGCCGTCCTAATGATGAACTTTATCATGATCCAAGATTGGCCACAAAACATTGGTGGTAAACCCAGTTTTTCGTATCTCGAAAACATGCCCGCTTTTGTACCGGTAATGTTTGAGATGACCGTTTTTTTTGCAGCACACCTTATGGTCATAACCTTCTACTTGAGAAGTCGTTTATGGCCCTTCAAAAAAGCAGAAAACCCCAACCCATTGACCACAGATGACAAATTCTTGATGGAAATCGCTGTGGACAATAACGAAAGTGACCTCAAAGCCCTTTTGAAGAAAACAGGAGCAATCGATATACAAGTAATTGATAAAGCGCACTAGAATGAAAATAAAAGGTTTAGCAATTTTATCGGTATTGAGTATGTTGGCTCTGCAGTCATGTTTTGACCCAGCCAAGCCCAACTACCAATATTTTCCCAACATGTATGAGCCTGTAGGTTATGAAACCTATGCAGACTCGGATGCCTTTGCCAATGGTGTTGAAGCGCAATTGCCTGTAGCGGGTACGGTTGCACGTGGATGGGAACCTTATGACTATCCGGACACCAACGAAGGGTATGAAGCGGCCAAAGCCAGCCTAAATTCTCCATTACTAGATACTGAAGCAAACCGTGCCGAAGGAGAAGCACTTTACAGTATCTATTGTGCAGTATGCCACGGTAAAAAAGGGGACGGTCAGGGCATACTTATGACACGAGAAAAGTTTTTAGGAGTACCCAGTTATGCAGATCGCGAAATCACCCCGGGTAGTATATACCATGTGCTCATGTATGGCAAAAACGCAATGGGTTCTCATGCAGGTCAAGTTAACGCCGAAGAGCGTTGGCAGATCGCACAACATGTAATGGCACTACGTGCCAAATTAGTTAAATAAGAAAAGCTTAGAAACGTATGTATACTTTTCCTAGTACATTGAAAATCACAGCGCTTAGCCTAATAGTCGTAGGACTTTTGGGCATCGCTTACGGATTCTTATCAGCACCTTCTACCGTCGCAGAAGCACAAGCCATGGTAGCCGATGCCCATCATGGTGAAAGTCATGCACCAGCAGCCGAACATGCTTCTGACGCATCCACACATCAGGCAATGGGTCATGAAGCTGGAGCTGTAGCTCATGAAGAGCAAGCTGCTCACGAAGCAGACGACCATGGCGAGCATCTTTTGCATCAATTGCAGAACAAACCATGGGCGGCATTGTATGTAGCAGCATTCTTTTTTATGATGCTTGCACTTGGGACCTTAGCATTTTATGCCATCCAAAGGGCTGCTCAAGCCGGTTGGTCCCCAGTTTTATTTAGAGTAATGGAAGGAATTACAGGTTATCTCTTGCCAGGCACGTTGATTGTTTTTGTGTTGTTAGTATTATCAGGAATGCATTGGAACCACTTGTTTATTTGGATGGACCCCGAGGTGGTTGCTCATGACAAATTGATCCAGGGAAAAACAGGCTTTCTAAACGTACCTTTTTTCTTAGCTCGTGCACTATTTTATATTCTAGGATGGAACGTGTATCGCTATTTTTCAAGAAAATTCTCAATCGCACAAGATACCGCCAACGATATCAGTTACCACAAAAAAAACTTCAGAATATCTGCTGGTTTTCTAGTGTTTTTTATCGTAACCGAGTCGATGATGTCTTGGGATTGGATCATGTCCATAGACCCACACTGGTTTAGTACCTTATTTGGGTGGTATGTATTTGCCAGCATGTTTGTAAGCGGAATCACCGTTATTGCATTGATCACCATCTATCTAAAATCAAAAGGCTATTTGGAGAAAGTCAATGACAGTCACATACATGACTTAGGAAAATTCATGTTCGGAATCAGCATCTTTTGGACCTATCTTTGGTTTTCGCAGTTTATGTTGATTTGGTACTCCAATATTCCAGAAGAAGTTACTTATTTTATTACCCGAATCGAAGATTATAACTTGCCCTTCTTTGGAATGCTAGTTATGAACTTCATTTTCCCCCTGTTGATTTTGATGAATAGCGCATACAAGCGTTTAAATCTTTTCATCATTATGGCGGGAATTGTGATCCTCCTTGGACACTATATGGACATCTACAACATGATTATGCCCTCTGCTGTAGGAGACCAATGGTTTATAGGAATCCCAGAAATTGGAGCGTTCCTTTTCTTTTTAGGATTGTTTATTTATATCGTGTTTAACGAATTGACCAAAGCATCATTAGAAGCAAAAGGAGATCCTTATATGGGAGAAAGTGAACATTTTACATATTAAAAAAATAGGAAGAGATCGATGACCCTTGTACTCACACTTACCGTTTTAATTCTAGTTGCCATTTCAATTTGGCAAATCACTAAAATATTCGAATTGTCCCAAGGCAATAAAGAAAATACACAAGTTGCTACAGATTCTGATAACAATTACAATGGTAAATTGATGTTTGCCTTTTTGTTGTTTATCTATGGACTAACCCTGTTTTCATTTTGGGCGTGGGGGGATGTCTTGCTTCCCGAAGCCGCATCCGAGCATGGTACCGATTATGACAATTTGATGTGGATTTCGTTTGCCATCATCTTTTTTGTGCAAACCATAACGCAAGCCTTACTTCACTATTTTGCCTATAAATATCGAGGAGAAAAAGGCAAAAAAGCACTTTTTTATGCGGACAATGATCGTTTAGAAGCCATATGGACAATCATCCCTGTGATTACCTTATCAGGATTGATCCTTTATGGTTTATATACATGGACCGACATCATGTCTCCATCAGAAAATGAAGAAGCACTCGTTGTTGAACTTTATGCACAGCAATTTAACTGGAAAGCACGATATGCGGGAACGGATGGCGTGTTGGGAGATGCTAACGTACGCTTTTTACAAGATTTTGATGGAAAAAACCTCGTAGGGATAGATGCTACAGACCCCAACGGATTGGACGATGTCGTCGTACAAGAATTGCACCTGCCTGTTGGACGTGAAGTGGTATTTAAGATGCGCTCTCAAGACGTTTTACATTCGGCATATATGCCCTTTTTTAGAGCACAAATGAACTGTGTACCGGGTATGATTACCGAATTTGCCTTTACGCCAGTCACCACAACTGCCGAAATGCGACTTTCACCCGAAATACAAACCAAAGTTCGCAAAATCAATAAAATCCGTAATGAAAAGAGCCAAGAGCTTATTGCCAACGGTGATGAAGCTTTAGAGCCCTATGAATTTGATTATTTATTACTTTGTAACAAAATATGTGGTGCTTCTCACTACAATATGCAAATGAAAATTGTAGTAGAAACCCCCGAAGAATTTGAGAAATGGATGGCGCAACAGCAAACCTTTGCACAATCCATCCAATAACCTATAAAAACAAAAGATATGTCAACAGCAGCAGCACACGCACACGAAGAGGATCACGGGCATCATCACAAAGAGACCTTTATGACTAAATATGTTTTTAGTCAGGATCATAAAATGATTTCTAAGCAGTACTTGATTACGGGACTTTTTATGGGGATTATTGGGATTGCGATGTCTCTTTTATTCCGTTTACAACTGGCTTGGCCTGAGCAACCTTTTGGTGTTTTTGAAGTACTATTGGGCAAATGGGCTCCCGATGGGGTAATGGATCCCAATGTATATCTTGCACTGGTGACCATCCATGGAACCATCATGGTCTTTTTTGTGCTAACAGCGGGTCTTTCGGGGACGTTTAGTAACCTGTTGATTCCTCTTCAGATTGGTGCACGGGACATGGCTTCTGGATTGCTTAACATGATTTCTTTCTGGCTGTTTTTCTTGTCAAGTGTCATCATGGTAATTTCCCTGTTTGTAGAAGCTGGACCTGCAGCCGCAGGTTGGACGGTATATCCGCCATTGAGTGCATTGCCACAAGCACAACCAGGATCCGGTCTTGGTATGACCCTCTGGTTGGTGTCGATGGCCATCTTTATTGCGTCCTCTTTATTGGGATCACTCAACTACATAGTAACCGTACTTAATCTAAGAACCAAAGGAATGACCATGACGCGACTTCCTTTGACGATATGGGCATTTTTTGTTACTGCCATTATTGGTGTTGTTTCGTTCCCTGTGTTATTATCAGCAGCTTTGTTGTTGATTATGGACCGTAGTTTCGGAACCTCATTCTTTTTGTCAGACATTTTTATACAAGGAGAAGTGCTTCACTATCAAGGGGGTTCTCCTGTTTTATACGAGCACTTATTCTGGTTTTTGGGACACCCCGAAGTGTATATAGTCCTTTTACCAGCACTTGGTATTACCTCTGAGATTATTGCTACCCATGCGCGCAAACCAATTTTTGGTTACCGTGCAATGATCGCTTCAATCTTGGCAATTGCATTTTTATCGACAATTGTTTGGGGACACCACATGTTTATTTCTGGAATGAATCCTTTCTTAGGATCAGTATTTACATTTACGACCCTATTGATCGCGATTCCGTCTGCGGTAAAAGCATTCAACTACATCACGACCTTGTGGAAAGGAAATTTGCAACTTAACCCTGCAATGTTATTTTCTATAGGGCTGGTCTCCACCTTCATTTCTGGGGGACTTACCGGAATCATCTTAGGGGACAGCACCCTAGACATCAACGTTCATGACACCTATTTTGTTGTAGCACACTTCCATTTGGTTATGGGGATTTCTGCACTCTATGGATTGTTTGCAGGAGTGTATCACTGGTTCCCAAAAATGTTTGGCCGTATGATGAATAAAAACCTGGGTTACATTCACTTCTGGGTAACTGCTGTTGCTGCTTATGGTGTGTTTTTCCCCATGCACTTTATCGGAATGGCAGGGCTACCACGCCGTTACTATACCAATACTGCTTTTCCTTATTTTGATGATTTGGCAGACATCAATGTGGTCATCACTGTATTTGCGCTTATAGCAGGTGCCGCACAACTGGTGTTTTTATACAATTTTATCCATAGCATGTTTTACGGTAAACCAACCGAGCAAAACCCTTGGCGTTCCAACACTTTAGAGTGGACCGCCCCCATAGAACACATGCATGGTAACTGGCCTGGGGCAATCCCACATGTTCACCGTTGGGCCTATGATTACTCCAAACCAGGTCATGACGAAGATTTTGTGCCCCAGCACATCCCTCTTAAAAAAGGAGAAGAAGAACTTCAGCATTAAAATATTACGAAGACAGTAAAATATAAAAGCGCTACCCGACCGGTAGTGCTTTTTTGTTTTTATTACTTTTATAGCAATTGAGCAGGTATTTATAGTGCTATTAGCGTTGTCGATGCTTCGAATAATAATATATTTGATCAATGAATGAGCATTTGGATCCAGAGGGGCTACACTTTTCAAAAGAAGAAAACGATATCGATCGTGCCTTACGGCCGCTCAGTTTTGACGACTTTGCGGGTCAGGATGCCTTATTAGAAAATCTCAAAATTTTTGTTGCCGCGGCCAATCAGCGCGAAGAGGCGCTTGACCACACCCTGTTTCATGGGCCTCCTGGATTGGGCAAAACCACACTTGCGCATATTTTGGCGCATGAACTCGGAGTAGGCATCAAATTGACCTCGGGCCCAGTCTTGGACAAGCCGGGAGATTTAGCCGGTTTGTTGACCAATCTTCAGCCTAGAGATATTTTGTTTATTGACGAAATTCATCGTCTTAGCCCGATAGTAGAAGAATACCTCTATTCTGCAATGGAGGATTATAAAATTGACATAATGATCGAAACCGGTCCCAATGCGCGCTCGGTACAGATTACGCTTAACCCGTTTACCTTGGTTGGGGCGACAACCCGTTCTGGACTTTTGACGGCGCCCATGCGTGCCCGTTTTGGAATCACAAATCGTTTAGAATATTATTCTACCGAATTGCTCAGCACCATCGTCGAACGGAGTGCATCCATCCTCAATGTGCCTATTGCCGCCAATGCCGCTATCGAAATTGCTGGCCGCAGTAGGGGAACACCACGTATCGCTAATGGCCTGTTGCGTCGGGTACGTGATTTTGCACAAATAAAAAATAACGGTACGATAGATATTGACATTACGCAATATGCCCTAAAGGCACTTAATGTAGATACGCACGGGTTAGATGACATGGATAATAAAATATTGACAACCCTTATCGACAAATTTAAAGGGGGACCAGTAGGGATTACGACCTTAGCCACTGCAGTTTCAGAAAATGGAGAAACCATAGAAGAGGTTTATGAACCCTTTCTGATTCAGCAGGGATTTATTGTTCGGACTCCGAGGGGCCGAGAAGTGACAGAACGTGCCTATCAACATTTGGGGAGGGTCAAAAACAGCCAAGGCGGTTTATTTTAGTTGCACACCATGGATCAATCTGCCTCGCAATGGATCAAGAAGCAAGCCCAAGAATTGGGGTTTCTTTCTTGTGGAATTTCCCAAGCAGCATTTCTAGAAACCGAGGCACCGCGTTTGGAGCAATGGCTCAAAAATGGACATCACGGCGCCATGGGCTATATGGAGCGTCATTTTGACAAGCGATTGGATCCCAGAAAATTAGTGCCTGGT
>Ga0181585_10003007_pt1 | contig 14861 bp, 10 predicted proteins | sample 071ome_29_FD_132469 | JGI IMG/M metagenome (GOLD analysis project Ga0181585, IMG submission 132469) | Coastal salt marsh microbial communities from the Groves Creek Marsh, Skidaway Island, Georgia - 071407BT metaG (megahit assembly) | ecosystem: Environmental > Aquatic > Marine > Intertidal... | reverse complement strand
TGAAATACATCAATACCTTTGCTATCCCAAAATCTATTAACATCATCTGGTTTACCATCAGCTCTATGTGCAGTATCTAATCCTTGACCTGCAGAAAAATTGTTTCTTGAATATATACGACCTAAGTTAGATGTAAAGTCTTCAGGGTTTTGTTTAACATTAACTTGTTGTCCTGCTTGTACATCAGATGATTGTATAGTCATTTCACGACCAGGTGCTATAGCTGTACGTAAATATATATTATCTAATCGTACATCATAACCAAATCGTTTTGGATTACGAACATTAGATGTTGAAGCAACTCTAGCCATTATGTTGGATAATTAACACCGTGAAGTGAAACAACTTCTGGGTATTTAGACCTTAAATTACTTCTAGCTTGTTGTATTAATAACTGTTGATATCTTAATAAACTACTTGTAATACTATTAGAACTACCTACAGGATATGCTGCAGCTTCTAATTGTTGTGTTATATAAGAAGCATTTACCATTTTAATATCTTTACCAGCTAATAATTGTGCAGCAACTCCAGCCATAACAATTGGTTCGTATTCTGTTTCTAAACCTACAGCAGTTAATGTTGTATCTTCGTCAGTAGGTGCTATAAATTTCTTTTTAAATGTTACATAAACTTCGTGTCCTGAAGCTATACCATAAAACTGTAATGAGTTTACGTGTTGTGGACCAGATGTATAATTTTTAGTTCTTTCTGTACCTTCTGAATCTGTCCAAGTAAAAGGATTTGGTAATTCTATTAATTCAACTGCAACTGGTTTGTATGTAATACCTGTTTCATCACTACCAGCATTCCAATCTGTATATTGTGATATTGCTCTTATAGGACTAACAATATGATTATTAGTATCAACATCTTCACCATATGTTCCAAGTAATCTATAACCTGTACCAGATGTTACTGTTAATGTAACTACAGCATATAGTGTAGGATATAAATTTTTAATTTGGTCTGATATTGCATCAAAGATATTTTTACGAGGAAATGATGGAGCTATTTTAATTATATCTCCTGCTTCGTGTGTAGTAGCTGTAGTACCTCTAGCACCTCTTTGTACTGTTATTTCATTAGTAACAGCATTAAGAGATTTAGAAAACATTAATTCTTGGCCTACTTCTATTATTGCGCCAGCACCTAATGCGTCTTCTTCTTCTGTAGAAAACATACCTTCTTCATAATTAATAGTACTTTGTGTAGTTGTACTAACATCACCAGTTAAATATGAATAAGATTCTACTGAATCAACTGGTTCAAGGTATTCTCTTAAAGTCCTATCTACTAGGTCACCAATAGTTGTACTCATTGGTTACCTCTAACTTCTTCTAAAGAATAATTCTATATTTCTATCTGCGACTTCAGTATCATCAGATGTAACTCTTATCCAACCTGGTGCAGCAAATGCCCAACCACTAGGGTCAAGTCTTGTTATATTACCTAAAGATACTGTGTAAGTTACTTCAGTACCATCAGTTTCTACTACATCTACCCAAGTAGAATTGTCCATTGAAAAATCAAATGTAATATTTGCTCCTGTTAATGCTGCAGGAAATTTAATTCCACACAACAATAGTCCATCTGTTTTGATTCCTGTGGAGTTACTTGCATCTTCTGATACATCAATTAAAACGTTTTTAACAATCATACTTTCCTTATCATAGCACAAGAAAAGGGCAGGAGGTGGATTCCCACCCTAATCTTGAAATTTCTTATTCCTTAAGCTGAATCAGCACCAGCAATCTTTAGGTGATAAGAGTTAGGACCGAAGTCATATCCCATCTCCATATAGATAGCTTTACCGATTTGAGCATAATCGCTTTGGTCTAAGTCTCTTACAAACACAGTTCCATATCCAGGGATATTTGTGAATACTGGTTGTATGAAAGCAAAGTCCAAAATGAACGCAGTATCAGCAGGCATAATGTTAGGGTCAATAACCATTAATCCGATTGAACCGAATGGGGTTACGATTGTGTCAACATCAATACCAGCGATATTTCTGTCTCTAGGTAGGATAGTTCCTAATGTTCCAGAAAGAGAGTTGTTCACTAGCTCTTTGTTTAAGTCAAGAAGTTGCTTTGGATTAACACAAAGTACTGGTTGTACCATAGGTGCGTGTGCATCATAGAGTCTCTTTAGAGATTCTGCAATAGCATCCCAAGAAAGAACTTGAGCATCACCTGAACCATTACCAGCTGTATCGTTGTAGTATATGTTACCACCGACAAATGTTGGAGCAACAGAGTTAGAAGCGTTAGCATTAAGCTCACACCACTCTTTTAATCCACGCATTTCTCTAGTACCAGCTCCTGGAGTGACATTAGCACCGTCAGAGAAAGTACCATTGAATGCAAACCATTCAACTTCTCTAGCTACTTTTTCAAGAGCCAAAGACATTTGCTCAGCAAACTCATCAACAATTGGATTACCACCAGCTAAAGACAATTGGTCTCCTGCTGTTACTGTTCCATCTCCATCTGAACTATTGTAAGCAGCTGCTGACAATGTAAATGGATTTTGATGTTGGAAAGTTGCCATAGCTGTGTAGGTCATCTTTACACCTTTATGGAAGACTTGTGTCACGTTTGTGTATGCAACTCTATCTCTTCCAAGATATTCTGTTGGTTGCTGACCTTCTTGAGCTTTATCTGGCTCAGAAGAAACAGTGTGACTATCAGCAGCTTGGATTTGCCAGAAAGTAGATTGTAAAACCTTACCTCCGTTTAATCCTCCTGTTGCTGATAAGAAAGGAGTTCTTTGACCACCTACACGAAATAATTCCCCTGTAAAGTTATTTACATTTTGGGAATAAATAGCATTACCTGTTAGCGTTATTTCCGCCATAGTAAGTTACCTCCGTATATTTAGTTATTACTTGTACTTAATTTTGTTTATCTTGTTCTAAAAGATTTAACTTTGCACGAATACTATCTTTAGGTGTACCCTTTGCAATTATGTTTTGTAAATCATCTAAAACATTTCTTGGTACGTCACTTTGAGAATTTGCATCAAGTGCAGCTACTCTAGACCTAGCATCATCCTGAACAACTGGTGCAACTTCAGGTTGTGGTTCTTCTTGAACTTGTCCTGTTGCTTCAAAACCATACTCATCTTTAGCAAACTGTGCGATAGACTCTGTATCTACAGGGCCATCATACACTTGTTTTAACGCCTTACCGAAACCTTTGTCAGTAGATAGACCTAACTTACCAAAGACATTGTTAATTTCTTTATCTTTATAAGAAGCTAACTCAGCCTCAAGTTTTTTGATAGTGTCATCTTTTCTATCAATTGTTTCTCTCATTTGTTTAACACCGTTTTCTGGTGCCTCAAATTCACTCATTTAGTACCTCCACTATGTATTAACCTTCAGACAAGACCATAGGCATCTTGCCGTGGTGCTACCTATACCACTTGACTTACATCTCTGGTAGCTTCAAGCTATAAGTCCATTACTCTACGGTTTTTGTACAAGCTTTCTACGTAGGCATTGAAAGCCGATTTGCAGGTCTATTGTTTGCGGACCACGCAACGCTTAATATATATTATACACTAATCTGAAATAAGTCCAGTTATTTGTTTACCATCTTTTGCTGCACCTAATGTCAAGCCTTGTGTAGACATTAATTCAGATTCAATTCTTTTAAGTCTTTGTCCAGCTTGTAAGTCACCTAATGCAGCTTCTTCTAATGTCTTTATGTCAAGTTCTCTACCAATACCAGCAGCTTGTTTTATAACTCCACTAGCTTGTTCGTATAAACCTTTAGCTTGTTGTGCTGTAAATCCACGTTTTCTTAGTTCATCAAACCTAGCAAATGTAGTTGTAAATCCTCTAGATGATGCTTCAGCTTGTAATTGCAATGTAGCTATTTCACCTTTTAATAATTTATCTTCTATATCAGGGTCAATTAACGCAGCAAATATAGTTCCACTATCAGATTCAATACCATATCTATCTCTAAATAATGCTTCTACTTCAGGTATTTGTTCTTTAACACCTTCATAAACTAAGTTAATTCTATCTTGAAACTCTGCACCAGATACACCAGATGTAATCATTTGTTTAAACTTACCTTCAAACTCTGATGTATCACCAATACCTACTTCACCTAATGTTTGTCTAAATGTAGCTAAAGTAGATAATGCTTCTATTTCTGTCATAATAAGAGTTCCATCATCTCTTTCTAAATAATCAAAATGTTTTTTCCAAGCACCACTTTGTCTTACAGCAGCAGCTGCAGTATCAGCATTACCAAACTTAACCCATTGTTTTGCAAACTCTTTTGTTACATCTTCTGGGAAAAAACTATATAAAGCTTTTGCTGTTTCTAAACCTTTTTGGTAACTATATCCTGTATCAGCAGAAGGAGTAGTAGTACCAGTAAATTCTTCTGTACTATATCCTTTAGATTTATACCAATCTAAATCTCTAAATTCTGTATTACCTTCAGCATCAGTAACGTAATCATTTTCTACTGTATATGAACCTACTAAATCTCTTCTATAAACTTGTACCATAGTTAATCTCTAAATTCTTGTTGTCTTACTACACCTGTACCATAACTACTAGCCATAGCAGTTGCTAAATCATTCATTGGTTTTGCATAACCCCTTTCTATACCAATACTTCTTAACAATTCTGATTCTTTTGTAGGGTCATTTTCAGCTAACATTTGTACTATTGCTGGGTCTAATTGTTCAATACTATCTATATTAACTCCCCATATACCAGCTGCAATTGACTTTTTACCTTGCACTAATCTACTCCAAGATATGTTTTTGTCATACTTTGGATATGCTGCAAATCTATCTTCTTTTAATTGTTCTATAAAACTATCTCTATATCCAGGGTCATTTCTATATTTAGCTGCAATATCTTTAATATCTTTACTATATGCACCGTGTAGTGATTCAGGTAACCAAGTGTTTAAATCATCTTTAACTTCTTGTTCTTGTAATTGTGTTTGACCTACTTCTGTACCTTCAAGGAATGACATAAAGCCTGCATCTAATGTACCTTCTTCTCCACTATCAACAGCTTTTTTAACTTGTTGTGATGCTTTTCTAAAATCCCATCTACCCCAAGCCCACTCATTAGCAGCATACTCTAAAGCAGAATCAGACAATGAACCACCTTTTGCTGCAACAATTTCTTCTAATTGTAATTTATATCCAGCAACTTTATCATTCCATTTTGTTTCTGATTTAGAATATTCTTTCCAAGCTTCATATGTTCTAGGGTCGTAACCATTATCTTCTAACCATTGGTCGTGTGTAGTTTCAAGCCAAGTATCATAACCTTGTTTACCACCTTTTCTATACCAATTTGCAGCTTCTGCTCTATAGTTAGGGTCTTTCCACCAAGGTGCATTATTTGCTCTTTGTTCTAAATTTTTAATAAACCTTCCTACAGCATTTGAACCGTGTTGACCAATAGCTAAATCTAATTGTGAATAAGCATAATCAACGTGTACAAATGGTTGTAAATCTCCAATACCTTTAGCAGTATAAAAGTTTTCTTTAGTATCAATTATCATAGCTAAGCCTTTATTAGCTAATTGTTGTATATAAGATTTTTCTTGCAACTCAACACTAGGAGTAGAACCAACAGTAATTCCTTCTTCTATTTCTTTTGTTTGTTGTGCAGTGTTAGGTTTAAAATAAGTTAATCCAGCTAAACTGTTATTTGTTTCAAATAATAATGAATAATCACCATCATCATAAGCAATATACATTTCTCCAGTTTCTTCTATATAAACTAAATAAGAACCTTCGTCTAATCTTAAATCATATTCCATTATTTATTACCACCTAACATTTTACTAAATCTATCAAATCCTGTTTGATATCCTTGTATTACATCATAAGTACCAGTCTTAGGTCCTATAACATCTGTAAATAATCTTAATGATGGAGACAATCTTGAATACTGATACATTTGATTGTAAAACATCATCTCTTGTCTTTTAGCTTGTTCTTCTGCAGACATACCTGTTTCTACATCTGGAGCTAGACCTTCTGGCATACCAGCACCATATAGGTTCAATATACCATTTGCTATTTCTCCAGGCAATCTACTAGCTCCTCCAGCCATAGCTGTAGCACCTTGTGATAATGCAGCTAAACCTAACTGAGCTTGAAATAAATACCCCTCATAGGCCATTGCAGCCCTTCCTAGGCCACCTATTGCTTTTCCTGGCACTGCTAGGCCTAAAGCTTTTAAACCCTTTTCTGCGAGCAATAAAGGACTATATATAAGTTCTTCATCAATAGCATTAAGAAGTTTAGCTCCTACTTGTACAAGAGTCTTAAATGCTTTTGTATCTGTTATACCCAATTGACCAGCAGTATCTGCAACTTCAGCATCGTATTGAGCTTTAGCTTCTCGAATTTTAGAATTAGTTTCTTCTTGCATTTTTTGGTCATTAAGTAATTCTTGCATTTCCTCATCAGTTAAATCACCTGTTGTATAACGTTCCATATAATCTTTAGCTTCATCATTGTAAGAATCGTCATAACGCCACCAATGTGTACTCTGTTCATTATTTATTATTTGATTAAATTCTTTTTGTTCAGGACTTAAAGGTTGACCAGGTTCATTATTTATAGCTTGTTGATATCTTTCTTCAATAACACGAGGGTCATCATCAGGTAAAAGTTTACCATTTTCATAATAATTAATTTGACCATCTTCCCATTTACCTGTTACTTTATTTCCACTATCATCAAATAAATCAAAATCTTCTAAAGGAGTATTAGTTTTTTTTGGTTCATCATCATAAGGATTAGGACTTTTACCTGCATTTGCACGATACTCAGCAGCATCTAACAATTGACCACTATATGCTTCTAATGCTTTTTCATCATCAATATATTGACCAATGTTATCAAAATCTAAAATAATTTTATCAGTTTCCATATCAGGAAGGTCATACTTTTCTTTTAGTTTCATAAGTTCATCTATAAACTTTTGTCTATAAAATTCCATATTATCCATAAATCATCCTTAATATATCCATATCTTCTTGAATAGCTTTTTTACCTATTTCGTATGATTCCATTTGTTCACCATATTGTTGTTCAAACATTGCTTCTGCTTGTAGTAATGGGTCTTCTTGTGCAAGTTGTGCAGATATATCAGTTAATTGATTAAATGATTTACGTTTTACATCTGCATCATCATCACCAAATGAGTTTAAATAACTTGTTTCCCAATCTCTTAAACCTACATCTGCTTGTAAATTTTGCATATCTTTAACAAGTTTTTTAAATACACTTGAATAATTTAAAGCTATATTATTAGCCCAATCTTCTATTTCTTTTTTAGAACCTTTTCTACCAAGTTTTAATTCAAACCAAGACTCTACTTCATCTTCTCTTTGTAGTGGTGTAAGTACTTGATATTGTGTTTTAAGTTGATTAATAAGTTGTTCATCAGCCATAGCTTCTTCGTATGATGCAAACTTTTCATAATCTTTTGATATTTCTTGTACGGCCCAGTTAAATAGTTTTAAATCTTGACTTCTTTTTAAACCTTCAGGTGAAGGTACAGGAATACCATTAGCATCTAATGTGTAATCACCGTATTGTTGTTGTGTAAAAAATACTGGGTCCATTGCCATAATTTGATTAAATTGGTCAGTACCTTCTGCAATATAATGTTCTTGGTCTAAGTATGACATAATACTTACAATTGCGCCTTCTAATGCTGCACTGTATTCACCTTCTGAACCAATAAATGTATTAGGAGATACAACTCTGTTTTCAATTAAATATCTTTGAAAATCAAGTATTTCTGATTCTTCTGATAAAGAGTTAATAACAAAATGAAAATCTTCTGAAAAATGTGATTTAAATGGTTTCATCTTAGGTGTACCATTTTCCATTACTGGTTGACCATTTTCGTAAACTGGTACCATTCTTCCAGCATTTGATTCATAATCTCTATCTAAATTATCATATCCTGCTTGTTCTAATATATCTACTAAAGGAACACCGTTAGCAAACTGCTGTAGTAAATTTGTAAATTCATCTTGACTTATTGCTGATGTATCTATTCCTGGTTGATTTTTATTTAAAAGATTTTGCATTAACAAATCTATATAATCAGCACCTTTTTTAGTATTTACTGCTTCTTGTAACAGTCTTATATCAGATTCAGTTAAATTATATTTATTAAATCCAGCATCATTAAAATTATTATCTGCAAGTAATTCTAAAAATTGAACACCTGAAGCTGACTCTATTCCTAATGCTGAAGCATATTTTTTAACTATTGCGTCTAAGTCTTCTAACGAAATGTTATCTTGACTTATACTTGTATCAATTGGTTCTACCATTAATCCTCATCAAACATATCTGCTAGTAATTCTTTATCGTCTCTATAGAACTTTAGCATAAGAGTTGTCCAAACGTGCCAAAAATCAGGATGTTCTGCTATAATGTCTTGCGCTATTTGATTCATAAGTATTCTCATAAACCTAGCTTCTGGTTCAGCAGACTCTAACCACCAAGTAGTAGTTTTACTTGGAGATATTTCAGCAGAGTATTTTTCAAACTCTTCCCATTGCTCTAACATTTTGACAAAACCCTTGCCACTTTCCATTGACATAATTAATTCATTGTTAGGCCATACTCTTCTCATTTCATTAAATATATCTTTAATACTTACAGAACCAGGTAATCCCCAATCATCTTCTTGAAAACCTTCTTTAGCAAGTATTAAGTTATTTCTAAATTGTCTTTTTAGCATTGTCTTTTGTAATGTAGGTAATTCTGTAGAATCAATTATTTTTTTGTAATTTGTATATGCAAAGTATCCTACTGTGTCATTTACTTTTCTTCTAAACTGGTCAGCAGTTAATTGTGTCTTTTCTGGTGCTAAATCCCAACTAGCTCTTTCTCCAGCAGGATTATCAGGTAATATTAAAAATGCAGATAGTTTAGCTTCTTTTAATATATCAGCATTATCGTATCTAAACTTCAGTGATTTTTGTGTATAGTTTTGTCTACCTGTATCAGATACTTTTGCAGGTGCAGTTAAGTAACCGTGTTCCATACCGTATAAGTTTAAAAACTCCATAGCAGCTTCAGCGTCATTACCTTCTTTTTCTCTAAGAATACTTCTATATTCATCAGCAAGTACTTGTGCATTCCACATAGAACCATTTTTATCTTCAACATAATAAGTTGGAGTAAATCCAGTAGGTAATGCAAATTGTGCTAAAAATTGAATACCAAATAACCATTTAGCTTTCTTTTTAGAATATTCAAGATATGCTTGGTCAATTGTTCTAAGTAATTGATAATATTGTGGAGTACCTTCTTTAGCATTTTCTAATAACTTCCAGTTAGAATCAACATCAGTTAAATAAGTATCTAACTTACCAGCATCATACAATCTTCTTGGTTCACCAGTTACAGTACCATATCTAAATATAGATATAGTTGCAGCAGCTCTCATTTGTGCAAACTCACTTTTTTCTATATTTAAATCATCATTTTTATCTGGCCCTACAGCTGCAATTAATTTTTTTAACCAAGGAGCTGTTGGTATTAATTCTTTTAATTGTTCTGGTGGTAAAAAACCTCCAAATAAAAACTCTTTGAGTTCTGGTTCCCAACCTTCAATAGGTATAACTAAGTCTATAGCAAATCCTACAGCAGGGTTAGGTCCTGGTACAAAACCTTGTCCTAATAAGTTAATACCAGACAAGTATGCTTTAGCAGCTATATCTACTTTACGCTCTACACCATTTTCATCTTCGTATGTTTCTTTACCATAAACTAATCTTGATAAGAAAGGAGCAAATGGATAAACAAACATTTTTTCATTTTCTCTACCAGTCTGAGGATTGTTAGTTATCCAACCTTCTGTACCATATCCACCAAGTTTAAATGTTTCTCCACCTCTAACAACTACTTGTGCTTGTCTCATCATATATGGTTTGTTTGCTAATAATTTACCCCAAGTGTTTGCAACCTCAAACCAAATCTCAGGGAATGGAAATATATTTCTTGTTACATCAGATATAAGATGTCGTTTAGAAGCATCATATAATAACTCTTTTGTACCTGCTAAACCAAATGCTTTAGATGTATTGTTAGCTACGTCATAACTCATAGCACCTTTAGCAATAGGCATTGTTTTATTTAATTGTTCCATTTCATCAATAACAGCTTTAGGTATATTTAAGGATTTAGCTTCTCTAATAAATCTAGTTCTTGCATCTTTATTAAAGTTTGCCCAGTTATCTGTTATGTACATATAACGATATTGTTTAAATACAGTTGCTCTGTTTAGGTATGATATTGGTTTTGTCATCATTATGTTAAATGCTGTGTCAACAAAAGCATCCCAAGCAGCTAACATTTTTGTAGGATTATCAGCAGATGTATCTACTGTTTTAACAAATCCTAAATCTAAATCATCTCCTAAACCTTTTTTACCTTTTGTTATGTATGACTCTTGTAAGATATCAGATAACTTTTCCATTCTTGTATTTGTTAATGCAGCTTCTCTAAATGAAATATCTTTACCTTTTACTTTGTCAAAAATAGTTCCATCATAAATAAACTTTCTTAAATCTTGACTACCTAAGTTATCAGCACTAACAGAAATATTATATCTGTATTTTGTATCTGGTAATACAGCACCATCTTTTTCTGTAAAGTTAGTTATTTTAATTACTTGACCATTATCTTCTGATACTAAACCACCAGTTTTAATTCTGATTCTTGCTTCTACAGATTGTAAATACTGGTCAATGAAATCTGTATCGTTAGTAATACCTTTCCATCTACCTCCACCCCATTCAAGTAAATCTGCTCTAGCTAATGCACCTTCTTTAGACATAATCCAAGTAGCTAATTCAGGAGAACCATAACCATACTCTGCAACTTTTCTAGCTATAGTATCGTTACGTAATTGTAATAACTCCATTCTTACACCATCAACATAATCTTTAGTATTAGTTTCAGTTTTTTTACGCATAATATAGTTAGCACCTTTTATACGTCTTTGTTCTTTACCTTGCATACCAGCTAAGTTAAATGTTTTTTGTGTAGCTTCTAAATATTCGTATGAGTCCATTAAACGCATAGCATCTACGTTTTCATCAGCCCATTTCAAATATGCTTCTTCTTTTGTTAAACCTTTATTTATCCATTTATTTAACTTACCTGCTTTAAACAACTCATCCATATTACCTGCATTTTTTGCAGCGTTTCTAGCTGTTTTACCAGATGTAACCCATTGTATGTAATGTATTGGGTGATTAAAAAAACCGTCAAGACCAGCAGCAACTACACGCATTTGTTCTTCCATAAATACACGTGTAAAAAAAGCACCTCTTAAAAGTACAAATGGTTTAAATAACTTTCTTGTGTAATAATCAGCAAGAATTGTAAACGCATCTTCATTAAGTTTACTTGTACCAATAAATCCATTTGCATATGGATTAGGTGCATCTACATCATCCCAGAAATGATAATTATATTTTATCCATCTACCTACATCTTTAGCATTTTCTGCAGCTGTTTTCATTGCAGTATTAGCATTATCTAATTCTTTCCAAGCACTACCGTATGCACGTCTAATTAATCTGTAATCAATAAATGGTTGTAAGTTATCTGCAAACTCAGAAAATAAATGAGCTGAACCTATATCAATACCATAAGTTTCACCTTTGTAATCTTGCCAAATAGTTCTTTCTGTTTTTGTATATTTGTTTCCTACGTGTGGCATAGATACAGCTTCATCTGCATAACCAGCTATAAAGTATGCAGTAGCTTGTTCCATTGTTGTATTGTACATTTTTGCAAAAGCTTTCATTACTGGTTCCCATTGACCACCTAATACTTTTACTCTTGCAACGTCTCTTGTGTTTTGGTCAAACATAAATTTTGCTACAGAACGTTTTTTTCTAAAATCTACATTCCAAAACTCTTTTAATATTGGTGCCATTTCTTCAATTGAATAACCAGTAACTTGTAAATGAGCAACTAATTGGTCATAAGCTGCATTTTTATTTAAACCTTTAATTCCAAAATCTGGTACAGATGACATAAGCTGTCTAAAATATGGGTCAGCATTAGAATAAAAAGCAGATGAAAATCCTAAATATTTTTCAAACTCAGGTCCTGGTTGTACATTTAATCCAAATTTTTCTTTTAATTGGTCTTTAATTAATTTTCTTTCAACAACTTGTGATTGTGGACCAATAACAACTTCATCAATATTTTTAGGTCTAACTAAACGTATTTGTTTTTTATTAAATGCTTGACCTTTAGTAAATGTTCTTACTGCACCTAAAGCTTTAATTGGTGCGCCAGGTAATGCTTTAATTCCAGCTAATCCTAATCCTACAGCTCTACCTGTAAATCTTGCAGGAGTTTGTAATTTACTCCCTAAAAAGCTACCAAGACTTCTAAATGCAGCATCTTCTTTTCCTATTGCAGCATAAGTTTTACCTGCAAGTCTTTGTAATACTGATGGGTCTGGTAAATCTTTATAGTATTTAGCTTTCTTTGCATTTTCAATTAATATTTTATTTGTTAAAAATGAAGCACCTTTAGGTAACATTTTGCCTGGTAAATAATCTCTAGGTATTTTTCCACCTACATAAACACCTTCATCAATTAATTGACCAAATGTATTTTTAACACCTTCAACACCTTTTTTTTCTGCAACACGTATTAATTTTTGTCTAGTACTTTTTTGTAAGTTTTTATAAATAGGATTTGTATCCATTAATACAGCAGCTACATCTTTATCTTTTGCTACTTCTTTTACTAAAGGTTCATATATGTTTTGATACATAAATGGTCTGTTAAGCATTTCATCTTTAGTTTCTCTAAATACTTTAGGCATAATATTATTTGCTAAGTATTTTTTTCTAGTTGACCTTTCAACAGCACCAGCTTTACGTCTTGCTTTATAACCTTGCCATAATCCTAAATTGTCATTAATTCCTTCAGCAGTATCTCCTGCTTTAGTACCATCAATTTTAGGACCAATGTCATCAAGTACAGCTGCAGCTTCGTCAAGAGGTGAGTTGTTAGAAACTTTACCAGCTCTGGCAATATCAATTACTTTTGTACTTTCATCTAATAAAGGATTTATTTGTCTTAATCCTCTGAATGCTTTACCTATTTGACTAACACCTTTAGCACCTACAAACTCTTCAATAGCCATAGCACTAAAGTCAACAGCACCAGATATAAAGTTGTATGCACCAGAACCTGGTTTAGCAAACAATGATGCTTGATATCTACCAGGAGAAAATAATATTCTTTGTTCTGGTTCATTATCGTATATAGATTTAAGTTTAAAGTTAAGACCATCATTAGCATATTTCATATTTGTTGTATAACTACCTGTTATACCGTGAGATTTTCTACCTGCAAAGAAATGTATTCTGGCTGGATTATCTAAACTTGTATAATGTTGTTCACCATTTTCGTCATAAGCTTTTAATGGCCTACCATTGTATTTATAAAATAGTTCTTTTGCTTTTTCTGGTGAGTAATTGTATTCAGTAATTAACTCTTGATACCTTGGGTCATTTTCTGGTTTAAGAGTTTCCATACGCATCCAATGGTCTCTGTTAAAGTTAATTGGTCTACCAGCAGACATTTCATTCCACATAGCTCTAAATATTGTTTCACCACCCATTTTGTGAGCTTCTTTAAACATATCAACGTATTTGTTAAGTGTTCCACGCATATCTAGTTTTTCACCTATACCAGATACTTGTGTAAAACTTACATCAATAGCTAATGCGTCTTGTGCTTCCTGTGGTGTAGCACCATCTCTAATTTTTTTGTCATAAAGTATTAAATCTCTTACATAAGCTTGTGACCTACCTACAGGCATACCTCCCCATAATGCAGGTACAAACCCAGCAACACCTCCAGTCCATTTACCTCTTAAACCAAAGTTTTGCCAGAAAGCGTCGTAAGCTTGTGCAGCCCATACACCATATTGTATATCTCCTGGTTTAGCTCCACCTTTAGATAATCCAAGTGTCCAGAAATCAATAGGTCTAATAATCATATTAGTTTCAAAATCACCACCAAATTTGTAATGTTCTTCTGTTAATTTATCCCATAACTCTGCTTGTTCTTGAACGTGAGATAAAGATACTTCCTCTACAATGTTTTGTACTTCTTTATTGTTTGCAGCATCAGGAACTGTAAAAGCAATATCTTTAGCTAACGTTTTAGGTAATGCAGGATATGCAGTAGTAGTTTCAATTAAGTTATTAGCAATTTGTTCACCTTGAGGTGTTTTAAATATTTCTTGCCATACTTTAAATTTTTTATTTAAAGAATCAATAGCATAGAGTGCATCTCTTTCTTGGAATGGGTCCTGAAATAAAAAACCCATTATACGCTCCTAGTATTAATTAACTCCGCTATAACAGGATGTGGGTTTACAGAATACAACGCAGCAAGAATAATATCAGTTTCATCTTCTAATTGGTCAGCAGGACCACTACCAGGACCAAATGCAGCACCTTGTGTTGTAGGTTCCATTGGTCTTTCTGTTGGAGCAAATACATCTGGTCTAGCTGGTTGAGCTTGTTGTTGTGGCATAGGTGTAGTTTGACCACCACCAGCTAATGGAGCAGCTTGTTGTTGTTGTGTTAAAGCTTTTTGTTCTCCATAAGGCATACCAGGTATTCTTCTAAGTGGTTGTTTTTGACTTCCTGCACCACCATCAGTTCTTTGTCCGCCTTGTGGTGTTGCTACTGCAGCTGGTTTGCTAGGTTGCCTGTATCCACCTCTTCTAGATTTCGCCATAAAATTCGTCCTTTATCATTATTATTATGCCAGGTGTAGGA
>Ga0181585_10003004_pt1 | contig 14866 bp, 9 predicted proteins | sample 071ome_29_FD_132469 | JGI IMG/M metagenome (GOLD analysis project Ga0181585, IMG submission 132469) | Coastal salt marsh microbial communities from the Groves Creek Marsh, Skidaway Island, Georgia - 071407BT metaG (megahit assembly) | ecosystem: Environmental > Aquatic > Marine > Intertidal zone... | reverse complement strand
GAAACGCCGAAAAAAGTGAATGAATGAATGCATGGCATCCGTCGCGGCTTGAGTCGGCGACGCGCGGGACGGACGCCGAGGGAAACGCGCCGAGGGATCGACGCAGGCCGGAGACTGAGTGACGGAGGTCGACGGACGGAGGTCGACGGACGATCGCGCGCGAGAGAAAGCGCGCGAGGGGATGGGAGCGCACCGTGGATAAATTTAGATTCGAACCGAATCGGTCTGTCGCGTAAGAAGTCGTTGACGACCCGAAACGACGGCGGACGGTCGCGCGCGGGGACGACGACGTCGCGCCGAGATGGGATATAATCGCGCGTCGGCGGGGGTGAAGACGGAACGCGCGGTGCCGGACCCAGAAGAGCCGGTGGAGATTGAGGAAGTGGACGACGACGCGACTGGGGAGAGCAAGGCGGAGTACGAGGCGTACGCGCCGACGCACGGAGCGTCCATCCCGGGCGGGCCCCATCCGGATCCCGTGGTGGAAACTGGGACGTTGGCCAAGGTGGCCCCGCCCGTGCCGGCGTACGAGCACTCGTTGAGGGACATCGTGGAGAGCGGCGGGTTGTCGTCGTTGCAGATGGAGAGCGTGGTGTACGCGTGCATGCGACACGAGATTCGATTGCCGGGGGAGAAACAGGCGCGGGCCGGGTTCTTTTTGGGTGACGGCGCGGGCGTGGGTAAAGGGAGACAGATTGCGGCGATGGTGTACGAACACAGACGCCGAGGTGGGAAACGCGTGCTCTGGGTGTCGACGAGCGCGGATCTCAAGTTTGACGCGATGAGAGATTTGAATGATTTGAACGCGACGCCGTCCATCACCGTAGAGCCGAGAACGCAGTCGAATCTTCCGACCGGTCCGCTCAGTGACATTGTCGATGAAGGGGTTGTGTTTTGCACGTACTCGCTGTTGATTCGAGGCGCTCCGAGGACGAAACGAAAGATGAAGCAAACGACAGACGCGTCGGTGGAAATGGTGGTGAACGGCAGTAGATTGAAACAGTTGGTGGATTGGCTCGGTGAGGATGAACACGGAGCTTTGATTATTTTCGACGAGTGTCACAAGGCGAAAAATCTATTCAGCACTGCGGGTAAACCGACCAAGACGGCGGTGTGCGTCGTCGCGCTGCAAGAGGTACTTCCGAACGCGCGCGTCTTGTACGCCTCCGCCACGGGCGCTAGCGAACCAAAGAATTTAGGATACATGACGAGATTAGGACATTTTGGATGGAAGGATACGGTGGAGATGATCAAACACCTTGAACCCAAGAATTCTGGATTGGGTGCTTTAGAAATTTTCGCGTGCGGATTAAAAGCCACGGGAAGCTACCTGTGTCGCACTTTGTCGTACGCGCACGCCGAATTTGAGCTCATCGATTGCAAACTCTCTCAAGAGATGGAGTTGATGTACGATCGCAGCACGGCGCTTTGGTTGATTTTAAAAAAGACTTTTGACGCCTGCGTCAGGCTTCAAGACGCTGGCGACCTGCGCGAAGCCCAAAACTTGGTATATTTGAAGAATGGTATGGATGGTAAATTGGTGAGACTCTTCTGGGCCACGCACCAGCGATTTTACCGTCAGATGCTCATGGCTGCCAAGGTGCCAAAGCTCGCCAAGATGGCTCGTCGCGCGGTTGAAGAAGAGAACATGGCTGTGGTGATCGGTCTCCAGAGCACTGGTGAAGCGAGTCTCACGCGCGCGTTAGATGGGGGTCTCGGTGAAGACAACGACTTTGTGAGCGCTCCGGCGGAGATGCTGTCAAAGTTCGTGAGCGATTACTTCCCCAAAAAATCTTCGCGCTCGTCTGCGCAGATAACGACGGTTTGGGATTCGGTGCTGGCTGATGTAGTCCGCGTTGTCAATACGTGGTGTTCTCAAGAAACAATTGCTGACGCGGTGGGCCGCGCTGCGGTGCGGCGCGTGATGGATCAACGGGGTAACGTGCGAGAGCCGCCGGCCGACGAGACTGAGCTTCGCGATCCGTCTGGCGATACGGCGATGACGGATAACGCCACGGCGGCGCCTTCGAAAGATGAGTCAGACAGTGACATTGAAGTCGCGGTTGAAAAGTCTTTAGACGATGTACTTGCTGACCGATTCGAGGCGGCGAAAGCCAACGGGGACTTTTTGGATTTATCGAGCGACAATATCGCCCAGCGCGTGCGCGCGGGAGTCAACGAAAGTCAAGTCAAAGAACTCGAAGCCATGGAACAAAGAATCGCGTCGGGCCTGAATGCGCTGCTGCATTCCGCCGATGAGCAAGGCTTCGTAGACGCGGCACAGGCAGTGGCGGCGGTGACTACTGAGCCCAATGGATCTGCTCGTAAACGTCCTTCACAGACCCCGCCGCGCGTGCCGGCGCCGGCGAGACGCCGTCTCGACGATGACATAATAGAAATCGATATGTCCGAAACGGATGAAGAGATTGAAGAAGAGTTCCAAAAGAGTGCGATCAGACGACGCGCGTCGTACGAGCTGGCTCGCAGTACGTTTGATGGCGTGCCTGGTTCATCTACCGCAGTCATGGTCAAGCCTGAAAGTGGTGTCGCCGCGACGCCGACTTCTACCGCGAGACCTGCCGCGAACGTTCTCGCGAGACTCGGTCGATTTATGCCAGAGGTTGCCGATGCGAGCAGAGAGTTGGAAACGAAGCTGAACAATGTGGACGACCAAGAGCCAGCGCCGCCGCCGCCGCCAGTACAAGCGGCGCCTCTAGCGCTGGTAACTGTTCCCCAGCGACGGGTGAAGCACGAACCAGTTCGAGAAGATTCAGATGATGAGAGCGATGAAGTCGACTCCGATACAGAAGGATCTGACGGAAGACGTGTTGTGAACCCACACATGGTCGCCATTCGAGCTCTCTTGCTGCGTGCCATTGAGCATCTCCAACTTCCACCAAATCCTCTCGACAACTTGATCGACTTGTGTGGCGGGCACACCACCGTGGCTGAGATGACGGGGAGAAAGATGCATCAAGTTCGACGGCCAGATGGTGTTGTCGAGACTCGACAACGCACGGAAGACGGCGATGCATCGGGGAAAATGCTGAACATTTCCGAAAAGCGCAAATTTCAAAATGGTGAAAAGCTCATCGCCATCATCTCTGACGCGGCGAGTACTGGAATCTCTCTTCAAGCCGATAGGCGAGTCGCCAATCAACGTCGACGATGTCACATGACGTTGGAACTTCCTTGGAGCGCAGACAAAGCTATTCAACAGTTTGGACGATCGCACCGCGCGAATCAATCGAGCGCGCCCTTGTACAGAATTTTCATGACGCCTTGCGGTGGAGAGCGCCGTTTCGCTTCTAGCGCCGCTAAACGCTTGCTCTCTCTCGGAGCTTTGCTCAAGGGTGATAGAAATGCAATGGGCGCTGGTCAAAGCTTACAGGGCTTCGATATCGACAATACTTACGGAGCTCAAGCCATGAAGAAGATGATGATGGACTTGAGGGGCGAATCATTACCGCTCCAAAACGTGACGATTGATGGATACTTGTTTGGATCCACCGAAAGGCTCATCGAAATGATGCAGAATGACTTTGTTGACGTCGGCCTCGGCGAAAAAGATTCACGTGGTAGATTTTGTCTGAGAGCGAAAAATGAAATCCCGGTGGCGAAATTTCTCAATCGGTTGCTCGGTCTACCAATACAATCTCAGCGTGTCGCCTTTGAGTATTTCATGGAAACTCTGAAAGCGCTCATCAAACAGAAGAAACAAAACGGGACTTACGACGATGGCATCTTCAACATTACCGGAACAAGCATCAGGGCTAGTGAGGAAAACTGTCACGTCATCCACACGTGCCCGCTTTCCCAAGCGACGACGACGCTGAGATTGGTAGAATCGGATCAAGGCGTAAGCTACAGACACGTCTGCGCGCTGAAACATGAATACAATCGAAACAAGGCAGAAATGTTTGAAAATTCTAGACAGAAGGGCCGCTGCGGCTTTTATATCGCCACGTACGCCACCGCGGCAAAGACGAATCGTCCGTATGTTTGTTACGCCCAGGAAGTCAAAAAGTTTGGCCGAGAGTTGACGAATTATGACGTGAGAAATCCTCAAATGCGCATCTATCGACCAAACAATTTTGGCCCGACGTTCATGACTCTGGACAATTTGGAAATAAATTACGAACTCGTCGAAGATCACGAAGTGATGTCTGCAATCCGATTTCGGGAGCTTTGGAACTTTTGGTACGAGTTCTCCTCCAAAACCTGCAGACACGGTAAAGGATGCACGGCGACAAGTTTTGGCGCTAAGTGTACGGACGGTGTCCGATTCAAAGATGACGTGCTGATTTGCGGCGCCGTCTTACCGATTTGGAAAGTCTTGAATGAAAGATTTCAGCGTAGAGAGGAGCGTGAACGCACCGGACCTGTTTACCATGCCATCAAGGTTGCTCGCGTTCAGACATCGACGGGTGAAAAACTTGTCGGTTTGAGAGTGAGTGACGGAGACGCGAAGAATGATTACGAAGGTTTTGTCGAACGGACGAAACAAACCATCGAAGATTATGAGAAGGGTGGCATCGACCCCCGCACCGCCGAGGCCCGCGAATTGGACTACGCGGATGAATATTGGTAAGTGCACCTCTAGGTTATGATACGAATATGGTACATCAATGCTGTATACTATAGAATTTTCATATTGAAATATTACAGTCAAACGCAACGCAACACAACGAGCTACTCAAGCGGTGGAAGACGCGACTGACTTTGCGGGAACGGCTATACATCCCGTCGAATCACATCGAAGAACCACCTTGGCCACGGTATCCTGACCATAAGGTATGGTTGTGTGCCCAGTCATGATCCAATCGCCGTCTCCATTCTCGCGCGCAAAAGTCTGCGTGCAGAGCAATGTCGCCCCATTCGCCACCGTCTCGAGCCCGGTCAAAGTCGCGACGCCCTGCTCGATAGTAACGTCTACATCTGCCACCTTGATACCCTCCGGTCGACGGTCGGGCTTGAGCACGACGTCCCAACCGTCGCGTCTCGCACCCTTCTCCACGAGAGGTGTCAACGCGCTGGGTCTACCGGAAGACTTGTCCCATATGCTCTTCATTCCCGTCTCGTCTCCAGCATCGAGCGCGCGATAAAAATCTTCGTGTAGACTGATGATACCGCTGAGCTCGGGCACTTCACGCGGAAGCGCCTGAGAAATGGCGCCGCGACCGCCTCCTCGCGCCACTTCGGTGCCTTCCGCCCTGCCGCTGATCGACTCGGACGAATCCAGCGTCGCGCGCTTCCATGCCTTCTCAGCTTCTTCGTCTTCGCGGTTACCTGGCCGATTACGCGGAAAAGTCGAAAGCAACACGTCCCAATTCGGCGCGCCGACGCCACTTCCGCGAATCATCCCGCTCGTAGAGATGGTCACGTAGCCACCTTTAGTTGCGCTTTCGCCCATGAGTCGTCGAAAGTACCCCGCCCAATCGTCGTTCTGCGTCGGCCAGGCTAACCATCTGCCCGCGCCGGCGCCCGGAAACGCCTTGACGACATCCTTTAACAACTCCCATCTTCCTGGACCGACATCCGCCACGGGGCTCGACGATGCTTCTACCGTTCGTTCGACGACAGGCACGACGAGTATTCTCGATTGCTCGAGCCTTCGTCTGTACGGCGTCGCCGCGACCAGATCCTTTTCCACTTTTGCGGCGTCGCCGTACACCAGAGCGACGCGAGCGATGTCTCGCAACTCACTCAACGAAAACGTCTGTTCCTCCCGAAACTTATTCCTCTGAATCACCGTCATCCTCCCCAACGCGAGCTCTTTTTGCAACCGCATCAACGCAGATTTCCTCTTCCCCGCATCGAATCGAACCGCCGCTCCGCACGCGACGAGCCCGGCGACGTTTTCCAACAACACCCCGACGTCCCCGCCTCTCGCCGCGTCCCCGATGCTCGCCGGCAGGCTCAAGCCCAACCCGAGAAACAACGCCCCGAAGAGCGCGAACCGCGGGTAGAAGAAGGGCGATCGGCTCTCCCACGTCCGCGTCGTAGCGTCGTCGAAGCGTTCACCACTCAGGAGGTCCACGCGAGACGGTTCACTCGGCGCTTCGACAATCTTTTCCTCGCGCGTGAACCGCCGCCGCCCCGGCGGCGTCGCGCTCGGCGGCGTCGCCCGAACGCCGGGTCTTCTCGCGCGGTGTCTTCGCGGACGCGTCGGTCCGAGCGCGCCACCGACGTCCGCGGCGGCGGTTCGCATCTTGTTCGCGCTGCGCTTTATGACGTGGTGACGTCAGACGACGCCTCCATCCGGTGCCCCGTCCCGTCGTCGGCCGTCATGTCGATCCTCGCGTGCGTCGCGACGTCGAGCGCGGTTGGTTCTCGCGCGAACGCGCCGGCTCGCGGACGCGCGGGCGAGAGAAACGCGCCGCGCGAGCGCCGCGTGGTTTTATCCGCAAAGGCGAGCGGTGCTGACGACGACGATGAGGTTGTTCGCGTTGAAGAAGCGACGACGACGAACCGACGACGCGCGGCGACGGCGCTCGCGGCATCGATGGCGATTCTCGCGTCGTCGCCTCCAGCGTTCGCGGTGGATCGACGAACCGTGGTGGCGAGAGAGATTAAAGAGACGGACTTTGAAAACTTGGACGCTTTTGAGCGTTCGCGTTCGAGCGCGAGGGCGAGCTCGCGGTTCGATGACCGGGGCATTCCCGTCGCGCTGTCGTCGACGAGCGATGGTGAGGACGTAGATGACGCGTCGGTGTCGTACACCGAACCGCCGAGAGCGGTGGTGGCTCGAGACGACGCGAAGAACGAGGCGAGGGAACGCCGCAGGTGGGCTTCGGCGGCTTTCCAGTGGAGCGTCATCGGCGCCGTCGCGTACAGCATTCGTAAAGCGCAACGACGAAGCGAGACGGTGTCTAAAAGTCTATCCAAGAGGTTTGGGTACGCCGGTGACGCGACGGCGACGGCGCTCGTCGGAACGAGGTGGAGGATTTTCGCGGATATCGGACGCGAAAAGGGCACGTGGATGCCGCCGGCGTGGGGCCGATCGGGCATGCGGCTCGTGTGTCCAGTCGCCGTTGAATTCAGAGAGAACGGCGTCGTTGAACCGATCGCCACGGGTGCGTTCACGCCGACAAAGTTTTCTTCGGGGACGTGGAGCCTGGACGGGGACACGCTGCGCTTTAATCTCATGATGAACGGGATGAAGCGAGGCGACGTCGAATTTGGCGAGGAAAAGCTCTTCTTCAAAACGCTCGCGTGGGGCGATCGAATCAGCGCCAACAAGGGGCGTTTACTCGTCAATCAAACCAGGTTTGTCATTCGTCGCGAGTGGCGATCCGTGGGGACGTTTAAAGCTGAACGGATAGACGATGAAGAGACGGATGCGGCGCTCGTTCCGCCCATGCGCGTTCGCGTTCCGGAATGACGCCGCGTCGCGCGAGGCGCTCGTGGGTCCGCTCGCCGCGATGGTCGCGTTAGTACTAGCACTGGTAGGTAGAAGAAACGGTTGAATCGACGACAAAAAGAAGAAAGTTTAACTTCCGTTATTACTTACACCTCGCCTCGAACCACTCGGCGATTTCCTCGACGTTTCGCTCCAAATCGTCCAACGAAGCGTTGTTTCTCGTCCACACCTCGTCGTACGCCTCCTTCGCCTCCTCCACGACCACTTGAAATATATCGCACTCGACGTTTTCCCGTATCTTCTTCTCCGAGTACCCCCTGCTCTCCAATCGCTCGTACAGCGTCTTGGTATCCTCGACGCAGGTCAAGACGACGACTAAATCAAACCAACGCTTTGGGAACAACTCGCACGAGTGATAGTCGCACGCGACGCCCGAACCCGATTCCTCCGCCCCCGCGAGCACTTCCTCGACGTGATCCAACACCCCGTCCTCATCGAGCTCGTGCGTGTCCATCTCCTCGACGTAGTCCCCGTAGAAGCCTCCGTCCTCGGCGATCGCGCCGACGTCGACGCGCGCGCACACGCCGTCACCACCCAATCGAGCCGCCAGGCGGTCCGCGAGCGTCGTCTTCCCGGTTCCGGGAACGCCGGTGATGAGCACGAACGGCCGCCGTCGCGCCTCCGGCGTGGTTTTGTGCGTCTTCATCGTCATCGTCGTCGTCGGTTCTCGGCTTTCCGTCGGCGTCGTCGGCGTCGGTCGCGACGCAGACTGCCGCGGTCGTCGTCATTGACTCTCGCTCTCTCGCTCTCGCGATTTCCGTCGTCGCCATACGACGGCGGTTGGACCACTTCAACCGCGTCGTCGATCGGACCGTCGACGTCGAAACGGGCGATGGAACGCCCGAGGCGTGCGACGGTGACGGCGCGTTCGAACGCGCGTTCGAGGCGTCGCCGTTGACGCGGATGATGTCAACCATTTTCGGATTGCTCGCGACGTGCGTCGCGGTGTGTGTCAGCGCGCTCGCGGTGTGCGGGACGCTCGTGGCGATTGTGACGCCGTCGTTCGTGTCGCGGGGCGTCCGACGCGGGGCGTTCGCGATCGGGTACGGGGTGTACGATACGGCGGTTGGACGGGCGTTGCACGCGAGGCTGTTGAGGTGGAACGCGGACGAGGGACCGCACTCTCGGGTTGGATCGCCGACGGTGTGCGGACGCGCGGTGGTGATACCGGTGCCGTTTTTAGCGGATAATTATTCCTACTTGGTCGTGGACGCGGCGACGAAGGAGGCGTGCGTGGTGGATCCGGGAGATCCGAGAGCGTGCGCCGCCGCGGCGAGACGGTGCGGAGTGAAATTGACGACGGTGTTGACCACGCATAAACATCACGATCACGCGGGTGGGAACGGACTGTTGGCGGCGTGCTTGAAGGAGGAGTTTGAGATGGATGAGACGCCAGAGTTGAAGATTTACGGACACGCCAAGGATAAGTGTCACGGGGTGAACGCGCTCGTCGAGGATGGCGACGTCATTCGGTTGGGATCGGAGACGCGCTTCTTGGTGCGACACGTGCCCTGCCATACGCTCGGCCACGTGGTGTACGCGATGCTTTCTGAGGAGAGCGATGGACGAACCCTGACTTTGGCGGATGCGGTGGCGATGTTTACCGGGGATGCGATTATCAACGGAGGCGTCGGGGCGTTTTTCCACGGCGACGCGGGCGATTGTCACGACAACTTGCACGCGCGCCTCGCCGAGGCTTCGGATAAGTGTTTGGTGTTTAGCGGCCACGAGTACATGGAGATAAACCTTAGATTTGCAAAGTTTGTCGATCCGGATGATCACATTACGGCTAATGCGTTTTTTGCCGTGCTGCTGCACCGACACAAGGATAACGCAACCATGCCGAGTTCCATGGCGGTCGAGAGGCGCGTCAATCCGTTTTTCCGGTGCGCCGATCGCGCCTACCTCAAGCGGTTACTGGAGAGGAAGAAAAAGTTGTCAGTACGTAGTAAGCGGCCTTGGTGGCATCGGTACTTTGGACCGAGCGCGGAGAGATTGGCGGAGATGCGTGAGGCGTCTGTGGATGCGTCGCGCCTCGCCCGACTCATCGCGACGAATGAACAGAAATCCAACGAGACGCCGTCGCCGGTAGCGACGAGGGAAGAAATCATCCGGGGGATTGAACTATTACAAGATCTCATGTCGGACGCGTTTGGTGTATTAGATTTGAAGAATGGAGACGAAGAGGAGCGTAAAATGTTTATGCAATACGCTCGAGCTGTGCAATCCAGCGGCACTCCGGCTCGCGTCGTCGTGAGCCAACTCGTGGCACCGGGCGCCGCCGCGTGATGGGTGCTCCTCCTCACGAAAAACATGAGATTGCGTTACTTTGATATGATAGTTGAAAAATGGCGCGCACGCACGCGGAATGTAATAGTGTATTCGAACGAGTGAATGAGTAATCTTTTTTTGACCGGCGCGCGTAATAGAAATGACTTCGTTTTGGATTTTACACACAACCTACCGAGAGTAGCGAGCGAGCCGACAACATCACATTTACTTGCCGAGAACGGTCGCGTTGAAGCGTTCAACTTCCTTCGCGGAGCCGATGCAGAGCGCGGTGCGCTGGTCAACGGCGTTGATTTGAACATCCAAGACGGAGCCGCCGGTGACGCCGTCAGACGTCTTACCGCCAGCCTTTTCGACAAGGAGACCGAACGGAGCCGCTTCGAAGGCGAGGCGGAGCTTGGCCGGGGACTTGGCGGAGGTCGGGTTGGAGAACACACCTTGGTTCTTGGTGAACTGCTGGTAGACATCCGGGACGAGGCCACCAGAGTAACGGAGAGTGTAACGCTCATCCATGTAGTAGTCCAACAACTTCTTGTAACCTTCAGTGTCTTGGGCGGCGCGCATGTTGGCCGGGGAGAAGATCTTGGAGGTTTCGTTGATCTTGATGTTCAAGCGGGAGCAAATCCACGGTTCAAAGGTGCCGTCCGGAAGTTGGCAGCCCTCCGGGGTGCAGCCGTAGGAGAACTCGTAGACGCCGTCGTCGAGGGCGACAATGACGGTGGTACGCGGACCGTAGAGCGCGACGAGGGAGGTGCGCTGGTCGCGGCCGGTGGCGCCGAGCAAACCGTCCGCACCGGTACCGGACTTGGAGTCCCAGATACCGATAATGGTACCGACAGCCCAGTTGTTGTCGACGATGGAGGAGCCGTCGAGCGGATCCCAGCACACGGTGTACTCACCCTTCGGGTTGCACTGAACAATTTCCGGCTCTTCTTCGGACGCACCGTAGGCAACCGTCTCAGAGTTCTTCACGCAGTCCCACATGAGGTTATCCGCGATGACATCGACGGAAAGCTGCGCGTCACCAAACGTGTTGGCGCTGCCTTCGACGGTGACGAGCGCCGAGCGCAACGCCTCGGTGATATCCGCGCAGCATTCGAGCATCTCGACGATCACCTTGCGCAGCATCGGGTCCGCGCAGTGCTTTTCCAAGATGTTTTCCAAGCTCGGGTACGAGTCTTGCTTCTCCGTCGTCGTGTAGAAGGACGTGGAGGAGGCGCCGTACTCGTGCGCGCGCACGTCGCGCTTGAGCGCGCGCGTCGGAGCGCGCGTCTTCGCCTGCTTCGCCGCCCGAGCGGCGGTGCATCGCGCCGGCGCGGTCGCGCGCATCTGTACGCAGTCAAAACCAAACCAACGCGCGTCAGTCTTTCGTCTCGTCCGTTTCCCACATCATTCGCGAAGAACCGGCGCGATCGATCGATCGATCGATATCCATCGATCCATCATCGAGTTAAAAAACCTCGAGGTTTTCCATCGTGTCCCGCGTTCTTCTCTCCTCGCGTCCGTCCGTCGTTCTCCATCGCGTCCGTCGTTCTCCATCGCGTCGGCGTACCATTTGAACGGTCGACATCTTCGTCTGTATCGGTCGCGCGTCGTTGTGCCGACGGAACGGAACGCGCGACCGAACGAAACGAACGAGTGCTTATCCACGTCGGCGCGCGTTCGATGAATGGGAGGGACATCCATCAGTGGGGGGGTCTATTCTCGAGTCACGAACCGTCGGTTTTATCCATCGGTTTTATCGCATCGCATCGCATCGCATCCATCGGACGGTCGGTCGGTCGGTCGGATGGAACGCCCTTTCCTTTTCATACTACTAGTAGTAATGACGAGTCGTGACTCAATAATGGAGTCCGTCCCCGAGTAATAGGTATGTTTTTTATTAAAAACTACATCTTCGTGGAGCGCTTCTTTGATGTATGTGAATGTATGGGTAAACAGTATGTTTAATGTATGGTACGGTACGGATGGATGGATGGGTACACCCGACATGACGTGGGTAATGGATGATGCGTCGGTGCGCGACGCCGGTGGTGCGCGCGGGAGAACGAATACGACGACGGTGATGGTGATGGTGATGGTGACGACTTCGTCGTGTTCTGGTTCGGGGGTCGCGGCGGTGCGAACGCGAACGACGACGAGACTGTCGCGACGATCGTCGTCTTCTTCGGTAGCATCATCTCATCATCGAGGGCGTCGATGCGCGCGTTCGGCTGGGGAGATTGGGGAGACGACGACGAACGACGGCGAGGACGACGAGGCGGCGAAGAAGAAGTGGAAGCCGAAACCGCTACCGTCGACGTTCGGGGACACGGGATCTGTGAAGAAGAAGTCGCCGTTCGACGCGACGACGGGGGCGACGTCGCCGTTTGAGCGAAAGCCGACGCCGGCGGGGAAACCGGATGGGAGCCCGTTCGGGGCGGCGGCGGCGGCGGCGGCGGATAAACCGGCGAGTCCGTTCGGGGCGGTGGCGGCGACGACGGGTGCGACGCCGGCGGGGAAGAAGCCGGAGAGTCCGTTCGGGGCGGCTGAGGCGCGCTCGCCCTTCGCGCCCGCGCCGGGCGCCGCGGCGACCAAGTCTCCGTTTGGCGGGAGCAGCGCGGCGAAGAATCCGTTCAACGAGCCGGATGCGGCGCTGTACGGGTCCAAGCCGGTGGTGAAGGAGCCCGAGGTGAAGGCGGAGGAGAAAAAATCGGTGTGGGAGTCGATGCCGAAACCGAGTCTGGGACAGGTGGTGATTGTGTTGTCGTTTACGACGATCATTTCTCTCATGCTCGGAACGTTTTACGTCGTCTTTCAGGCGGGCGGCGTTCACTTTAACGACTCTTAATGGAACGGATTCAGCAGCGCGATATGACAGTACATTTTATTAACCTACAGTAGCTTCATCATCATCGATACTATCAAATTATCATCGTCATCGTCATCGTCGTCATCGAATCGTCTACTCGCGCTACGACGCCGAGAGGCGACCCTCGAGAGACAACGCGGAGGCGTATTCAAAGGCATCTGCGGGCGTTTCAGGAGCGCCGCGACGAAGTCGTGGATCGCCCAACACCGCGTCGAGATGAGCGCGCTGCATGGCGAAGGATCGTCTCAAGTTTTCGCGATGAATCGCGTCGAGCGCCATCGTGTGCAAATCGTACGTCGCGCGTCTCAATCGACTGGAAGGGACGGCGCGAATTAATTCACCAATTTTGTGCGTGCGCTCGACGACATCGCGCTCGAGCTCGAGCGTGGCGCACGAGTGGCGACTGAGAACACCATCTAGCGTTTGACACGTCATGTCGACGCATCTGAGCAGCGCGAGGCCGACGGTTAAGTCTCGGCTCCGGCCGACGCGTCGACGAAGCCGAGCGAGTCGAAACGTGAGCATCGGGATCCAAGAGTCCGAGTCCACTTCATCGCTCGTGTCCACGTCTCCGTCGTCGCCGTCGAGAGACATATCGATGAGCGTTTCGAGTAACGCTCGTCGCAAATCATCTGGGAAGACGTCTTGAAACGACGGTCGACTGCTTCGAAGCGCCTCTTCGGCGGCTCGATCGCCGGCGTTTCGTTCCGGCGAATCGTCGTTCGTCGTTTCAGATGAGTTGTACAACGGCTCGAGCGAAAACCGCGCCGAGTGTAACGGCACGAGCATTTCATTACCTGGCGGCGTGCGCGAGTCATCCTCGGGCGATCCAGACGTCGTGTCGAGATCGACGATTTCTGATTGACGTCTCGCGCCGCGAGGCATGGCGAGCGATCGAGTCAATTTCGGCGTCTCAGCCTCTTCATCCAGCGGAGACTCCACCGCCGTCGGCACGACGCGCGCCGCATCGACATCAAAACTCTCCCGATTCGAGTACGTCAACCGACGAGACGTGTTCGTCGACGTTCTACGCGCGAGCGAAGAAGTACTCGGCGTCGATACCGACGCGTCGAGCGCCGACATCGAAGACGCCGTCCCGTCCAATCGCACCAACGTATTCGTCGGTGTCAGCGACGCCCGCGCATCCGTGTTTCGTTTCATCGTCGCGTCGAGATACGCGAACAACAATTCATTCTTCGTCGCATCGGTGGGCGCACTGGTCTTCTTCTGCCGCGTTCCGTCATCCGGTTCCGTCTTCGTCGTCGCTCGCGTCAACCGCCCGGCCGCGCGCTCGAGTCGCTCCAACGTCCCATCCGACTCCAGCTCGGCGATAAACGCGCGAATATCCGCCGACTCATCAGCGCGGTCGACAGACGCATCGATATTTTCATCATCCGTTTCCGTCGCTCGCGTCGTCGTTCCCGTCGATCCGTGTCGTCGTCGCGGCGGTGTCGGTGGATGTTTCTTTCCAATCGTGCTCAGCGTCGCGTCGGAATCATCATCATCATCACTACCGCTTTCGTCTCGATGACGCCGACCGCGTCGACGCCAACGCATCGCGCGCGCGACGCGTCGAAACGCACCCATTATTCTCCCTCTCTCTTTCGCGTCCACGGAGGCGAAACCAACCCGACGCGTCGCGTCGCGGTCTCGCGTCGTCTCGTCTCGTCTCGGAACGCGAACCGTCGGGTACGTCGCCCCATCGCGCGCCCGCGCATCGCGACGGCATCCGCGCGTCGACGACGTCGTCTCGACGCGTCGGAATAATTTTCACTCGTTTGATCGTCGCCTTCGCGCGTCGCTCGCGCCTTCGCGCGGGTCGTCAGACGTCGCGAACGAACGATTGGGTTCGATGCCTCGCGAGTCGCGCGTCGCGCGTCTGCGCGAAATGAATTGAATCTCCAAACCGAGGGCGCGACGACCGCAGTGTGAGACGATGGGACGACCCGCGACGACGCGCGCGTCCGGTCCGACGACGACGACGGCGACGGCGAAAAGCGCGTCCGCGGCGCCGAAGAACCGCGGCGCGCTCGAAGGCGAAGCGACGCGGGTCGTCATCGGTGACAGTGTGTTTCAAGTGAATGACGCCGTCGTCGTCAAGGCTCCCGGGGAACCCGATAACGACGGGTACGTCGGGAAAATCGTCAGCTTACGCGTGCGAGACGGCCAAGCGATGGCGAGGATATGTTGGTTTTACCGCCCCGAGGAAACCCGCGGGGGTGCGCGGGCGTTTCATGGGTCGAAGGAGTTGTTTGCGAGCGATCACTACGATTGGGTGAGCGTCGACGCCATTGACGCCAAGT
>Ga0181585_10002991_pt1 | contig 14921 bp, 17 predicted proteins | sample 071ome_29_FD_132469 | JGI IMG/M metagenome (GOLD analysis project Ga0181585, IMG submission 132469) | Coastal salt marsh microbial communities from the Groves Creek Marsh, Skidaway Island, Georgia - 071407BT metaG (megahit assembly) | ecosystem: Environmental > Aquatic > Marine > Intertidal... | reverse complement strand
GTGGGATAGATAAAAATACGCTTTTGGCGTATTTTTACCCCTTCGGGGCGCTTCGCGTCCGGACAGCTTTGCTGTCTGAGCGAACCCTGTGGGTTCTTATCCTCACCTTACCGTTATTCAATAATAAGCTATGGGGTCAGGTAACGTTTACCACATGCTGGGTGGTTAATTTATGTAGAGTGAAAAATTTATGTTTCAATTCTACATTTAGAATAATTGTCTAGATTGACGGATACTCTAAATTCACCTTGTTCATTAAGATTATCCGGGGTGGGATAGATAAAAATACGCTTTTGGCGTATTTTTACCCCTTCGGGGCGCTTCGCGTCCGGACAGCTTTGCTGTCCTAACGAACCCTGGGGGTTCTTATCCTCACCTTACCGTTATTCAATAAAAAAACAGACCTTGTGGTCTGCTTTTTTATTGAATGGCGGTGTGCAAAGTACACTTTACGAACTATTATCCTAATTTGCCTATGCAGAGAATACAAGGGTTAAATGCTGTTTTGGGTCGTCCTGAAAATTTCGAACTTTTGTGCTTGTTGAGGCAAGCAATATCAATTACGAACTTTTAAAGGGTCAATTCGAATCCCAATTTAACATTCAAATCCACGGCTAACTTTTAGGATTCAATTCCACCAAAATTCTATTTCCTTCACCCTCAAATCTAATACCCTCATTTTCAAGCACAGCAACAACCTTTTGCATAGTCTCAATTCTTAAATTTCTAGCACCTCTTTCAAAATCACCGATGGTCGCCTTGGCAACTTCTGCCCTTTGGCTTAAATCTTCCTGACTCCAGTCCAGAAGCGCTCTGGCAGCTTTGCACTGTTTGTAATTAATTATGATATTCATGCTCTATTAACTTGATAAGTCAGTCTTTTAATATTACTATTAAGTTGTTTAGTATTAATACTAATATTCTTGGTTTTGATTATTTTACTAATAATCATTTTATTTCACAATCTTAATTTTTCTTATCATGTTTAACAAAATAGATAAAAATCATGATAAAATTGAACAGGTTAAAAGTTTGGCCGGCTCAATTGCTCATGAAACAAGAAATCCGCTTGCAGGTATCAAAGGATGCTGCGAGCTAATGAAGGATAATTTAAATCAATTAATCGAATATGTTGATCTTATTGCTGATAGCTCAATTCAGGGCTTAGCAATGATCGATATGATTATGGCTAATATTAGAGAGGGAGAAATTGATAAAAGTAATTTTACTGATATTTCAATCTCTGATGTGGTTAAAAAAGCATTGAAGAAATTCTCATATCAAAACCAACAAGACCGGGATTTGGTTAGCTATAACCTAGATGGAGATTTCGTTTTTAGGGGCGATGAAAATATGATGATTTTTGTGATCTATAATCTACTTAAAAATGCTCTTCATTATCAGGTTAAAATTGAGATCAGAACTGAAGTAAAATCTGACGGCAATTATCTATATTTCAAAGATTATGGCCCTGGAATTGAGAAAGATAAATTGGAACTGATTTTTGAAAGTTTCTTCACCTCTGGCAAAAAAGATGGAACAGGATTGGGTCTGCCATTTTGTCGAAGAATTATGAGGGCTTTTGATGGAGAAATTATCTGTAAATCTGAGATGGATAAAGGAACGGAATTTGAGATAAAATTTCCAAATTAAAAATATTAAAAAAATCATCTGAAACAAGTTGACTTCAACTCCTTTCAGAGCGTTCATGAAGGTAAGGCTAGCAAGCCATTATTAACCATTTAGTAGGTAAAAAATGAACGATAAAACCACTTTACAAAACCACCTTGAATCATTCAAATCTCAGATGAAAGAAGTAAATGAATCCCTCTATAAAATTGAGTCTGAGTTTGAAAAAGAAAAAGCCAAAATTGAGCAATTAAGGCACTCATTTTTTGTAGTGGTAAAATTAATCAATTCTGAGCTGATAAATTCTTTTGATAGAATAGAAGATTTTTTAAAAAGTAAAAATTTTAACCAATCTGCAAAAGATTAAAATGGCTCATTAGATTGTTATAACCAACATCAATATTGAAAAGATTACCAATAATCCTCCAATAATTTCCATTCTATTAAATTTTTCTTTGAAAATTTTATGAGTTATTAAAATGGAGAATAATAATTCTATTTGACCAACTGTTTTAACATAGGCAACATTGGTTAATGTAAAAGCTGTAAACCATCCAATTGAGCCTATTATTGATGTTAACCCAATAAGGCTTATTACCTTAAGATTTTTATGCATTTTAGTAAATTGATCCCTTTCTTTTGATAGTAAATATATTCCTAGAATTATGGTTTGCATTATAGTCATGGTTAAAAGAGTAATAGAACTACTGATAAAAGGAGTTTCTAATCCTAGGTGATAGCTAGAATTTTTGATAAAAAGAGCTGAGAGTGAGAAAAATGTACCAGATAAAATTCCAATAATGGCTGTTTTGTGGCTTAATGATTTCAATAGCATTTTAAAACTAATTTTCCCTTCTGCTAGTGAGATAATAAATATTCCAAAAACACCAAGCATAATGGCCAAAATGCCAAATAGGCTCAAATATTCACCAAAAAATATGATTCCAATAATTGCAGTTTGTATGACTTCGGTTTTAGCATAAAGCGTGCTAACAGCAAAATTTTTATATGAAAATAATGAAACCAGTAAAAATGTACCAATAATTTGGCAAATAGAAGCCAAAAAGCTATTTATAATAAATGGCTGATTGATATCCGGCATTTCTAAACCAAGATATTTTAAAACCAAAAAATAAATAACTGCAAAAGGCAAACCAAAACCAAATCTTACCCAAGTAATTCCAGCATTAGATAGCGAGGATTTTAGCTGTTTTTGTAGAGATGTTCTAACTGTTTGGGCAAATGCAGCTAAAATGCTAATTATTATCCAGGTCATGTTTTTCTACTATTTCTTTTGTTATTATTTCTGCTTTTGTAGCACCTGAATCAAATTGCAAATCGTGCAAATTCTTACCTTCAAATCTTTTTAAAAGTTCTACTGTAGAGCCAGTTAATCGATTATCTCTACCAAGTTCTCTGTTTTGAATGATCTCTTCACTTGCATAAAGGTAAATCGTAAGCGGATTAAATTTTGCTAAATTTTCTTTTATTTGCTTTAGCTGTTTTTCATAAGGGCGAACGCCAACAAAAATGATATTCCATCCGAGTTCTAGCATGTTTTTTACTTGCTCTACCATATCCGATAATATCTTTTCTCCTAAGAGACCAACATCAATATGATAGCCATCCCCAGATTTTTCAGCGTAAAATCCTGATGTTTTTTTTAAAAAATTTGAATGATTCTTATCAAAAACAGCAATTTCTGGATTCATCATTTCAATAAAATGATCCATATCCATATATAGCCATTTATCTGACAAATTCTTTTGTAAAGTTCTTGCTAAGGTCGTTTTCCCAGTGCATGAAGTTCCGTTGATAAAAATTACTCTAGTTCTAGACATGATCACATATTTTTTGAGCTACAACCATTATATTCAGGCTTTTATTTTCTATAAATTTCTTGCCATAAATATCACTAAACTTAAGAATTTTGAATCCATTTTCTTCTAGGGTTTTCCTTAATTCTTTTGATGTATAAATTTGCAGACTAAAAGAGTTGTTAATCTCTTTTATTTTTCCTGCTTTATCTTTAATTTTGTAATTGTCATACGAGGTAAGAATGGCATTTTTTCTATCTAATTTTGAATGTTGGATTTGATGTATTTTATCGCCATTAACTTCAAATTTCTGATCCATTTTGAGATCATGGACCACTTTCTCAGTCAAAGCATTTAAATTAAAAATATCAAAAATATAAATCCCATTTTTTGATAGATTTTTGCCAATATTTTTAATTGCCTTGGCAAAATCTTCTTTGCTTAAATGACCTATAGCATTAAACATTGTGATAACTGCGTCAAAAGAGCCAACCTTTAAGAAGCGCATATCACCATCAATGAATTTAATATCTAAATTCTTCTCTTTTGCTTTCCTTCTAGCAATATTTAGTAACTCTGGACTAAAATCTGATCCTGTTACTTTATATCCTTTGTTTGCTAGATAAAATACTTGAGAGCCAGTACCACAAGTCATATCTAGGATGTTTTTAGCATCTTGCTTCTTGAGTAATTTTTCTACGGCTGCATTTTTAATATCAGTATCATCAAAAATATTATGTTTATCAAAATATTCAGGGATTTGTTGATATTCTGCTGGAAGCCCAAAATTTTTATTATTTTGATGAATCTGCTTCTCCATTGCAAAATTATCTAACTTTACCCCTCTTATTAAAATTTTTTGGGCTTTTGATATTTTAAAGCCCATTTTTTCAAAGAAAGATTTAGCAGTTATGCTTACCTCAGCATAAATCTTTGATAAATTTTTTTGTTTGGCGATTTTTTCTATTTCCTCCAGTAATTTTGATCCAATATTTCTATTTTGAAATTGATGATGAACATAAAAACAATCAATATGGCCATTATTCTCAAATTCTGCAAAACCTACTATCTTGTCTTTAATAATTGCAACGAATGGCGGTAATTTTTGCCATTTTTTTATCCAGCCTTCTGTTTCTAAAGAAGATTTCGGCGCCCAAGCATTCAATTGCTCTTCATTATAATCTGACTTACAAATTTGGTGAATTGTATTGTAATAAATCTTAGCTAAGTCACCAGCGTCACTTTCTTGATATTTTCTAATTTTTACGTCTGAAGTTTTTGTTAAAAGAAAAAATTTCTCCTTACCATATTCCTTGCTATTAACATCACTTACAAACTCAAAGCCAATTTTTTCTAAAACTTTTTGCGATGCGATATTCGCTGGATATGTTACTGCTACAATTCTATTTATCTTTGAATAATTGTTAAAAATAAAGTCTATGCAAGATTTTGTAAGTTCAGTTGCATAACCCTTGCCCCAATATTTTTTATAAAACAGATACCCTAATTCTACCTCATAGCCATTTTTATTTTTTGGAAGCGGACTATGATCACCATCTGGATCATGAAATATGCTAAAACCACATGAACCTACAAATTCATCATTATCTTTTTTAAATACAGAAAAATTAGTAAATCCATATTTATCCATGAAGGATTTATATCTAAGTAATTTCTTCTTAATATCCTCTTTTGGATCATTTGGATTAATTCCCATTGGTTTGATTACATCTTTATCATGCCATAAATCATAGCATAACTTAAAATCATCTATTTCATGAAAGGGCCTTAGATAAAAATTATCTGTTTTTATGGTAATATTATTAATTTGGTAAATATCGCATTCATTCTTGCCATTATAGAGATATTTGCCTTTATATTTCATTTTGCATTTCTTCATTACATTGCTTGAAGCAGTATTTTCCGTCTCACAACAAGCAACTATTCTGCTAAAATGAAAATTATCAAATCCCCATTTGATAAAAGCTTCTGCCAACTCTGTGGCATAGCCTTTCCCCCAATATTGTTTATGAAGCAAATATCCAACTTCAATATCATTATTTTTATCTTGAGGCAGATAATTTAAACCAGCTTTTCCAATAAATTTATCATCTTCTTTTAAGAAAATATCAAACTGAGAAAAGCCATGTTTTTTGTAGTGATTTATAGTAAATTCTAGATTCTCCTTTGTTGTAGCGGCATTTCTAACTTTACCATCTCCTATATATTTCATTACATCCTTGTCAGATTGCAGTTCGCACCAATTACCAAGGCTATCTATTGAGGGTATGACTATTTTAAGCCTTTTAGTTTCTAAAATTATGTTTTTCATTATTCTTTTTGGATATTACTTTCCTGTTAGTTCTTTCTAGCCATTTATTATCATGAGTAATTTTTTTAAAGCGATTTTGTAATCATTATTATTTTCAATTACTCGGCCTCCTATTTTTAGAGTTTTTCTTCTTAAAAAAGCAGACCAATTTTCCATATCATCATTTATCAACTCAGGTTGATTTCTATCATTTAAAAGCCTGTTTTCTCTTATTTTTCGATTCGAATAAATATTTATTATTTTATAATTAGAGATATTATTTTGATCTAACGAAGAGATGGCAAATTCTGGATTAAATTGCCCTTCAAGAATAATTATATTTTTATCAATCTTTGATAATCTATTCACCCATTCACAAACAGCCCATTCTTGCCATTTTTCCTGAGATCCATAATTTTTTATCATTTCTTGTTTTTCAGGAACGCCAATGGTGTCAAAATGTACAAAATAAAATTCAGGATTATTTTGTAGTTTTTCAGATAATTTTTTAGTTAAAAAAGTTTTTCCGCTGCCAGATGCTCCCGTAATCAGTATTATCATAAATTTATTTTAATATTTTTCTCATTCTTAGGTGAGGAGTAGTTCCATCCTCATCAAATAAATCTCCTTCAGCCATAAAATTATGCTTTTCATAAAAGGGAATTGCACTATCTCTGGCATGGCAATATAGTTCCTGATAACCAAAATCTATTACATATTCTTCGCAAAATTTTAATAAAAGAGTACCGATTCCTTTGTTTTGAAAATCTTCTTTTATTGCTACTCTTTGCATTTTAAGAGTTTTATTATTTAGTGGTGCTAAAGCACATGTTCCGATAATTTTTTCATTGATAGAGGCGATAATGTGAATATGATTTTTATCTTGTTCTAACTCTTCTTGTTTGAATCCAAGCCCAAGTGGTTTCCTTAAAATATCTTCTCTTAAAGTTGTTGCTTCAAAATATTTTGGTGAGCCATATTCTGCTATTTCTAAGACAATATTATTATTAACATGTATTATTGGACTTTCTTTTGCAGTTGGCTCGCAAAAATATTTCTTTGCTCTTTTTAAGTTTTCTTCTGTTGTGTGAAATTCTTTCTTAAGATTTTTATTCCTTTCAATTCTTCTTGAATTAATGATAGAAAAATCAGTTTTTAGATAATGTAACTCAACATTTGCACCAGAATTTTTTGCTATATTTTTTAATTCATCCCTTTCCTCGATGCTATAATAGCCTCCGTCCATGACAATATTGACAGATTTTGCAAGTAACTGCGATGCAAATTTTCTATGTAGCCCTGCAACATTATCTCGCATTTCATCATTATCATACATAGAGATCAAATCCTTCATCCATTCATCTTCTGATAGATGAATAGCGCCATATTTTTCTATGATTTTTTTGGTAAATGTTGTTTTACCAGATGCTGGCATACCGCAAATAATAAAAAGAGTGGGCTTGTTTTCTATTTTTGTTCCTTGATGAAAGATAATTTTCCAATTATCACCTCCTTTTTTCCAAATGGATGATCTTAATATGATATTATCTTCAGAGTTAGATTTATAGCGCACTGAAATTTCATCTTTTCCGCTAGAAATAATTTCAAAATCTGTAATAGTAATTTTTTTAAATTCTTCTTTTGGTAAGAATTTTAGAATATCAGATTTTTTATATATTTTTCCTGATTTACCAAATTCTATAAAATTATCACAGATCAATTGATTTAATTTATCTTCACTTTTTCTAACTTCTTCAGTTAGCAAAGCATTCTCTAAATCAAAAATATATTTTTCTATATCTCCTGCAATTCCCATAATTTTTTATATAAACTATTCTTATTTTTAAGCAGCTCATCATGAGTTCCTTCCTCAATAATTTTTCCCTCATCCATAACAATTATGCGATCCATATGTTTTAAGGTTGATAATCTATGAGCTATGGCAATTACTGTTTTTGATTTATCTTCAATTAACAAATTTAAGCTTTCTTGAATTAATTTTTCTGTTTTGGAATCAAGGCTAGAAGTTGCTTCATCTAGAATTAAAATTGGAGCATCTTTTAAAATTGCTCTGGCTATGGCAATTCTTTGTCTTTGGCCTCCACTGACCTTAATTCCTCTTTCGCCCACAATAGAATCATAGCCATTTTTCATTTCTAAAATATCATCATGGATTTTAGCTTTTTTGCAGGCTTCAATAATTTCTTTTTTTGGAGCTTTATATTTAGCAATTTTTAAATTTTCTAAAATTGATCTATGAAACATAGTGATATCTTGAGGAATAACTGAAATATTCGCTCTCAAACTTTCCTGGGTGACATTTTTTATATCATTGCCATCGATTAAGATATCACCAGAATTAACATCAAAATATCTTATTAAGCTTTTAATTAATGTCGATTTACCAGCACCAGAATGTCCCACTAAACCAATTTTTTCTCCTGCTTTTATTTTAAGATCAAAATTATTTAAAACCTTTTTGCTACCATCTTCATAAGAAAAATTTATTTTTCTGAATTCTATATTGCCCTTAATTTTCTTTAGTTCTTTAGCGTTCTTTTTGTCCTTTATTTTTACCTCTTCATTGACAAATTCATAAGAAGCCTTGATCGCTGCTATTTGTGGATTTATACCAAATAATATGTAATCTAAGATAGTATTAATATCGCCATGTAGTTTAAGCATTATCATAGCTACAAAGGCAAAGCCACCAGCAGAAATTTGGTTTGTCTGATATAGGTAAGCAAGCAAATAGATTTGAATAGCAGACATACAAACAATTAATAATGTATCAACATTATCCACCCAAAAAGCATCGAATTTTCTGGTTTTTCTATCCCATTCTTGGCGCCTGAGTAATGCGGGAGTTAATTTTAATTTAAACTCACTAAGCAAATTTCCAATGACTTTAATACCAAAAATATTTGATATTGAGTCATTTATAATTCCTGTGGTTTCTTGATTGGATTTTTCATAAGATTCCTGCAATTTGAGCTGTTTTTTCAGTAAGATATATATTACTGGCGTATAAATTACCAAAAAAATCAGCTGTATTAAAGCTGATAAATAATGAATTTTAGCTAGAAAAATTACTCCAATTATTATTGCCCATAAAACAACTAAACTTCTAAAGATATTAGTTACCATGTAAGACATACTAACCTGAAAGCTGTTTATCTTATCAGCAATTTCTCCTGACATATGAGAATCAAACCAATGGAGAGAATGTTTAACAGTTTTTTGATAAATATCCGTTGTAACTCTGGTTATAAATTCGGGCTTATATTTTAAGTCTAATAATCTGGAGATAAAAAACATTCCATGATGCATCAATTTATAAAATACAAACAACCCAAGTAACATTGCTAAATTTGCATTTTGATTTCCTGCTATCTCATCAATTATTTCTTTAATTTTATAATGAACCGAAATCTCAAAAAGTGAGGCTATGATTGAAATTACAAATAGAGATAGAAAGTAGGTTTTGTAGTTTTTGCAAATTTGTATTAGATATTTTTTTAGCGAGACAGTTTCCTCTACGCTAGAATTATTATTTTGTTTCATTAAGTTTTATTCTAAAATTATCTTTCTTTTGTTGATATTGTTGCCAAAACTAAATCTTTATATTCTCTTATCTCAATTTTCTTAGAAATAGTTTTTATAACTTCATATCTTGCAGTTTCATAAGACATTGAAATATTTGGAATTGTTAGAAATATCAAGAATAGTATTTTTTTCATGTTTTGATTTATGTTAAATTTAAATTTTTAGCAACTTGTTGTAGCCCTTCTTTATATGAAGGAAAAATAAATTTATAATTCAGAATTTTCTTAAGTTTGCTATTATCAACAATCTTGTTATCTAGGGCAAATGAAGAATGTCTAGATTCTTTTAAATCAATTCCAATTGGTAATTTATTTATTTTTAACAATTCTTCACAAATATAATTATTAACCTCATTTGTTGGACATGGGTTATTATCAGAAATATTAAAGATCTGATTTTTAATTTTTGATAATAAAATAATCTCTCTAATTATGGCTATAATATCTGCTACATGGGTACGAGATATCATCCTGTTTGATGATTTATTCTGGGTAATTTCTTTATTACAAATTGTCAGTATGCTGTTTCTTTTATCCCCATAAATTCCGGCTAACCTTAATATAATAACATTTGCCAATTCATTTTCTTGTAATTCAAGATATTTATTTTCACATGCAATTCTTGCTATTCCATTGCTAGAGCGAGTTTTGAGTTCTGAATCTTCCTGAACTTCCTTACCCTCATGATCTCCATAAACTGAGGTTGCAGAAAGGTATATTAATTTATAAGGAGTTTTGCGACTTAAAAAGTAATCATGAAATTTATCAATTATTATATCTGTCTTTAATTGATAAAATAGAGGTATGGAAATAACAAAATTATCATAATTATCCAAAACAGAACTATTGATCTCTGAAAAGCGAATGGTTTTTACATTGCTTGGAGTTTTAAAATACTTTTCTTTTGTTTTATTTATCGAGGCTCCAATATCAAAACTATCTAAATGGTAGGTTCTACAAAAATACTGAGCAACATAGCCATATCCTAAAAATAAAATATTATGACTATGTTGTTCTTTTATATTTTGCGTCATCTATAAACTACTCTTAAGCATCCAAGCATTTTTTTGATGGATTTCAATGCGATCAGTAACTATTCCAGCCGTAACTTCATCACCCATATCACCAGCTTCTTTCAAAACATTAGTTAAGGTTTTAACAATAATTTCTTGATCTTTAGCTAACTCTTTAATCATAGAAGTTGCATCAACATCTTCATTACCTTCCTTGATATTTGTAATTTTGCTGTATTTTTCAAAACTACCAGGAGCTTTTTCTCCAAGAGCTCTGATTCTTTCTGCTATTAAATCAACTGCTATAAATAGGTCATTATATTGTTCTTCAAACATCAAATGGAAAGATTTGAAATTTGGTCCAGTTACATTCCAGTGATAGTTTTGAGTTTTTAGATAAAGTATATAGCTGTCTGCCAACGCTAATTTTAGAGAATCTTGTACAGTTTTATTAGTCATTTTTTTATAAGTTAAGTTAATAATTCAAATAATATATTTACGATTTAATCATGATTATAATCAAAAATCTATTTTAATACGATTAAAATCTATCACATTTCCAGAATCTGAGGGTGTTAAACTATCCATAACTTCTAGTAACTTTTGAGCAGAGTATTTCGCTGTAAATAGCTTTTCTTTGCTAACGGCATTTTGAAATGGCTTGGATAATTCGCTATCAACAGTTCCTGGGTGCAAGCCAACTATAATAGCTTTTTTGTTGGATCTGCCTATTTCTATGGATGCATTTTTTAAAATCATATTAAGAGCTGACTTAGATGCTCTATAAGAATACCAGCCACCTAGTTGGTTATCGGAAATACTGCCTACTCTGGCGCTTAAAGCGGCAAAAATTGACCTTGAGTTCTTATTTAATTTTGGTAGAAAATGCTTGGCTATAATGGCCGGAGCTATGGTGTTAATGCTAAATAATTGATGGAATTTTTCTTTTGATAGGTCTCTTAAAGATTTTTCTGGACTAATATTTGCACAGTGAAGCATTCCAGTTGCAACTATTACTATATCAATATTAGCATTTTTACTTGCCTTGCTGGCTGATGATTTAATGGATTCCTCATCTTCTATATCAATAAAATAGGACTCAACTTTGCTATCGTTAAATTCTATTTCTGAACGACTAAATGCAAATATTGATTTCACTTTTTTGTCCCCAGATAATTGCCTAACAAACTCACTTCCCAAGCCCCCGCTTGCACCTATAACAACAATATTTAAATTCTTATTTTGCATTTTTTAACAGAAAAAACCTTATTTTATAAGGCAGAATTGATAAAACTCTCATTAAAGAAGTAAAAATAAATGGAAATTTAATCTCGAATCTATTTTTTGGTAACTGCTTTATTATTATTTTGGCAGCTTTGTTTGCTGATATTATTCCAGGCATTTTAAAATCATTTTGATCAGTCAGCCTTGTCTTAACAAACCCTGGGTTGATCAATTTAACTTTAGTTTCATATTGCTTTAACTCATAAAACAAGCTTTCCGATAAGTTGCTAAGAGCAGCCTTTGATGCTCCATAAGCTAAAGAATTTGGCATTCCGAAATATCCAGCAACACTTGAAATAATTGCTAAATGAGCGATTTTCTTTTCTTTAAACGATGGTAGGAATGAATCAATAAAATTGAAAAAACTATTTAAATTTATGTCTATGATATTTTTTGCTTTTTGTAGATCAAAATTATCAATATTCATTGGCTGATAAGCACCGACGCAAAAAATTACAATATCTATCTTTTTCCACTTTTTACTTAAAGTGGCGGATAATTTATCTAAATCACTTTTTTTAGAAACATCACTAGCAATTGATAGATGATTGCCATTTAGGATTTTACATAAATTATCTATTTTATCCTTTGAGCGAGCAACAATAGCTAGGTTTGATCCAAGATTAGAAAGCTCTTTGCATAGCTCTTCACCGATGCCAAAGCTTCCACCAATTACTAAAATATTTTTATTATTGTAGTAATTGCTAGTCATTTATTGTTTTTGGAAAAATATTGTCAACTTACCAAAGGTAATACCAAATTTCTTGATTGTAGATTTATTTACTAAAATTTTATCATCTAAAAGATACATCCAGTCATCCAAAGTTACTTTATATCTGGTTTTCTTTTCCTTATCAACCTCAAGATCAAGCACATATTCCATTTGCATAGCATTGCCATATTGAGAGCCTTTTGCAACTCCTATTACATCGCCAGCAGTTGCAGTAAAATTATGATCATCACTGAATTTTATTGCCCAAATTCTTTTGCTTTTTTCTCCATCATCAAAAGTAAAATATTCCTCTAAAACTCCTTCATTACCATTCCATTTACCTTCCATTTCTACCGTGAATCGTCTAGTAACTTTTCCGCTTCGGTCTTCCAGCATTCCCCAGGCTTTTACTTTACCATTGAGATAGCTTCTGATGTCTAATTTAGGATTATTTTCTTTGTAATCTTTTGGCTTAATGCCTGAGCATGAAAATAGAGACATAGCTAATAAAATAATTGAGATTGATTTAAATAAAGTTTTTTTAGTCATTATTTTTTAAAATTTTTATAAAGAATAAATGCGCCGCAACTTCTAAATATTATAGGAAGTAATGCATAAGAAAAGGAAATAAATTGTTTTTTATTATATGGATCATTCTCAAGAAATCCAATAAAGTAGATTAAGGCAGATGAAGCTAGAGTTAGTGAGATTTTTATAATAAAATTTGTGATTCCAAATATGGTTGTTTCATTGTTTTGCAACTTATGTTTCTGAATAAGATCGGTTAAGATTGAATATGATAAAGCAAAGTCTCCGCCAAATCCAATTCCAGATAAAATACAAATAACGCCATACAAAAATATGTCTCCTTCACCCAAAAAATAACACCAGCCAAATATAAAAACTGTGAATGTGATTGAAATTACAAAAGTTTTAATTTTGTCATTTAAGATTTTGGATAATTTTGTCCAAAGCATAACCCCAAGCAATAATCCGAAGAAATACAGGAGCAGAAACATGCCAACCAAATGTTTAGCGTTAATCACGCTTTCTACAAAAAATAATATTAGAACCGCTGGAATCGATGAAGATATGGAGTTGAGTAAAAATATAATAAAGTATTTCCGCAGAATTGGTTTTTGCAATATCTTCTTAAGGTCGCCTTTATTAACTTTGGTTTGATAATTATTACTAGGTGCCTGTAAATAGAATATTATAGCAAATATCACGATTAGGACGAGATAAACGAACCCAATTAAAAAGAAGGAATTGGTCTCGCTAAAATATTTAAATAAAATTGCTGGGCTAGCGGCAGCAAATATTATTCCAAGAATAAAAGAAACTTCACGATATGAAATAATTTTGGTTTTTAGATGGTAGTCATTACTGAAAGCCACCGCGTATGACTGGTAGTTGATGTAAATTATGCTAAAAATACTGTATGTAGCAATTAGGGATATAGTTAGCCATAACTCAATATTGGAAGTAGATAGGGGGTGAAATAGAAATAAAAATGAAACACCAAGTAAAGGGGAGAAAAAGCATATTATTTTCTTTTTTAAATGAGGCAATTTGTCACTAACTATTCCAAATAGTGGGTCCTGGATAGTATCAACTAATCGAGTAACCAATAAAATAGCTGCCATAGTTTTTAAGCTAACAGCAAAATTATCAGCGTAATAATTTGGTAGATAAATATATATAGGCAAGCCAATAAAGGAGAGGCAGAAAGCAAGTAGGGAATATGATATTAGGTTTTTATTGTTAATTTTATCCATCTCTCCTAAATAAATCTTTTGTCATTGATTTGTACTTATTGTCTTTGTAAAGCCAAATATCTAAGAATATTTTTGAGAATTTTGTTTCAGTAATTTTTCCTGTTAAAGATTTATTGCAGTAAAAACTTACAACCCCATTTTTGCTGTATTTAGCCTCAATTATATCACCTTTTTTGACATCTGGAAAGATTGAAATTAGTTGCTCGTAATATCTATTCTGGTCTTTTTTATTTATATCATAATACCGATTAATTTCTTCTATCGATGATTTTGAAAGCTCATCTTTATCAAAATTCATATTATAGTTTATAACTAGAGAGAAATTGGTCTTATAAATTTCTTCCGGATACAAGTAATCTTTATCATTGGCGCATAAATAAACATCATATGCTTTTAATAGTAAAAAGGTAAATTTATGATGATTACATGAGTTATAACCAAAGTCTTGGGGCGCCATGTTCGCTTTTGCAGCTATAGGCAATGCTAAGGTAGCGAATAGGGCAATTATTTTAAGCATGAGCTAATGAATATTGAATTACGTCCGTTCTTTTTGAGTTGAACCCAGCAGCACAATAAGCTAGATAAAATTGCCATTTTCTAATAAATTCTTGATTATAGCCTAAGCTCATAACCTTACTTTGTGCTGCATTGAAATTATCTAGCCACTTTAATAAAGTTTTTACATAAGATTCACCAAACCCAAACTCATCAATAACATGAAAACCATGATTATGAGCCATATTATTAAAAATAGATGGAGATGGTAAAAATC